>Ga0272440_1000723_pt1 | contig 27910 bp, 16 predicted proteins | sample SSMMMBAug17_FD_192440 | JGI IMG/M metagenome (GOLD analysis project Ga0272440, IMG submission 192440) | Marine sediment archaeal communities from Little Sippewissett salt marsh, Falmouth, MA, United States - SSM-MMB-Aug17 | ecosystem: Environmental > Aquatic > Marine > Wetlands > Sediment ... | reverse complement strand
TCCCCCCCACCTTTTTTCAAAAGGTCCAATTGCGGCTGAAGATTATGATATGCCAATATCCCATGAAGGTAAATATGTGGATGAAGCCACATATTGGGATGATTATTATGAAGATGATTCGTTCAGATATGAATGGAATAATGGTTATTTGGAGGTTAAAGAAATGCCCACAATGGAAAGTAGTCAGAATGTAAGATGGTTAATCAGTATCATGGAACAATTTATCAGAGTCAATCCAATAGCTTATTTTTTTATTGTGGATATTGGTTTTAAAATGCAATTTCCCAATAAAACGACTATACGAAAACCTGACATTTCGGTCATACGACATGATAATCCGACTCCCCCAAATTTAAAGGATTGCTCTTATCAAGGGGTGTACGATATGTGCATTGAATTTTTGTCTGACTCCAAGAAAAAATATGTAGATCATGATACGATCACCAAAAAAAATGAATACTGCCAGGCAAAAGTCAAAGAGTATTATATTATTGATACTAAAAAAACGCATACATCATTTTTCAGACTGAATCGTCGTGGTCGATATGAAAAAATCAAAGCATTGGATGGTGTAATCAGTTCAACAGTTTTGCCGGGATTTCAGTTCAGGGAATCTGATTTATATAAATCACCAGAGTTAAATTCTTTAATTCATGATCCTGTTTACAAATCTTATGTTCGACTTGATCTTCAGGCGGCAATTCAAGCCAAAGAGAAAGAGAGACAGGCCAAAGAGAAAGAAAGACAGGCCAAAGAGGAAGCGATTCAGGCACTTGAGATTGAACGAAAGGCGAAAGAAGATGCGCTTTGTGAAAAAGCGAAAGCTGAACAAATCATTGCGCAAGAAAGAAAAGAAATCCATCGCCTCAAGCAGCTTTTGTTAGAAAAATCATAGAAAGGCAATAAATAATGTCATACGATGGAGATACGATCATATATAATGATACCAAAAGATACTATCAATAATGCTTAAAAAAGGAGAATGTCATGAGCAATCTGGCCTATGCACTATCAATCGATGAAATAGATGAAGTCCCCGATATTTCGAGTCCCCCCCACCTTTTTTCAAAAGGTCCAATTGCGGCTGAAGATTATGATATGCCAATATCCCATGAAGGTAAATATGTGGATGAAGCCACATATTGGGATGATTATTATGAAGATGATTCGTTCAGATATGAATGGAATAATGGTTATTTGGAGGTTAAAGAAATGCCCACAATGGAAAGTAGTCAGAATGTAAGATGGTTAATCAGTATCATGGAACAATTTATCAGAGTCAATCCAATAGCTTATTTTTTTATTGTGGATATTGGTTTTAAAATGCAATTTCCCAATAAAACGACTATACGAAAACCTGACATTTCGGTCATACGACATGATAATCCGACTCCCCCAAATTTAAAGGATTGCTCTTATCAAGGGGTGTACGATATGTGCATTGAATTTTTGTCTGACTCCAAGAAAAAATATGTAGATCATGATACGATCACCAAAAAAAATGAATACTGCCAGGCAAAAGTCAAAGAGTATTATATTATTGATACTAAAAAAACGCATACATCATTTTTCAGACTGAATCGTCGTGGTCGATATGAAAAAATCAAAGCATTGGATGGTGTAATCAGTTCAACAGTTTTGCCGGGATTTCAGTTCAGGGAATCTGATTTATATAAATCACCAGAGTTAAATTCTTTAATTCATGATCCTGTTTACAAATCTTATGTTCGACTTGATCTTCAGGCGGCAATTCAAGCCAAAGAGAAAGAAAGACAGGCCAAAGAACGAGAAAGAGAGGCCAAAGAGAAAGAAAGACAGGCCAAAGAAAGAGAAAGACAGGCCAAAGAGGAAGCGATTCAGGCACTTGAGATTGAACGAAAGGCGAAAGAAGATGCGCTTTGTGAAAAAGCGAAAGCTGAACAAATCATTGCGCAAGAAAGAAAAGAAAACCAACGTCTCAAGCAGCTTTTGTTAGAAAAAGCATAGAAAGGCAATAAATTAATGAAAAAATATATTGTTTGTATAATAATACTCATGTTCTGTTTTTCTGCTAATGCCATCCAAATTCCGGATACCGGACAAACAGAGTGTTTTAACGCACAATCACCAATATCCTGTCCATCAGAAACAGGCGCTTTTTATGGCCAGGATGCCCAGTTCTCAATTTCTCCTCAAACGTTTGTAAAGCTGGATCTCAATGGAAACACTTTACCTGATAATGCAGCAAACTGGTCAATTGTTATAGATCAGACAACTGGTTTGATGTGGGAAGTTAAAACTGATGATAATTCAATCCATGACAAAGACAACAAATATAACTTTTATTACCTGGATGAAAAATTTATCAATCGATTGAATCAAAACAATTTCGGCGGATTTTCAGACTGGCGTATTCCTGAAATCGCCGAACTGAATACCCTGACAAATATTAAACAGGATCGGCCTTCAATCAATTCCAAATATTTCCCCAATACCAATGCCAATGACTATTGGACAGCAACGCCTCATGTGAATGATACAAGTCAGGGATGGTGTGTATCGTTTTTTCATGGCAATGATACTGTTCAATCCCGACAATCCGAGTTTTATGTGCGTGCGGTTCGTGGATCTGTGTTTGTCGATCCCAACAGATTTCATGACAATGATGATGGCACAATTACTGACACAGATACCGGCCTGATGTGGCAAAAAAATACCACATTAGACAAAAATTGGGAAAATGCACTGGATACCTGTCACAAACTTGAGCTGGCCGGATATACTGACTGGCGTTTACCGGGCAAGGAAGTTTTGCGATCCATTGTTGATTATTCACAATATGCCGCATCCCTGAACAAACAATTTTTTCCGCAATCAGTATCCACAGCGTATTGGACATCAACCACTGACCAACAACAACCTGATCATGCTTGGTGTATCCATTTTCAATATGGCAATGACCTGAGTCGCTCCAAAAATTACTTATATGCAGTACGTGCTGTTCGTGGCGGACATCAAACAAGAATGGATACGATAAAAATTTTAGCACCATCAACAGGCGATCGTCTAAACTCAGGCACCGAAACACTTCTTCAATGGAATCCATCAGACATCAATGGTTTTGTTGATATTCAAATATCTCAGTATGGCGGCATTGAGGGGTCTTTTGAAACTGTTATTGCCGATACGCCCAATGATGGTCAGGAACGATGGCTTGTCAGTGGTCAGACATCAGAAAACTGCGTTATTCGCATTGTGCCAAAAAATTTGCCCAGTGCTGGTGCATCATTAGGGATGTTTTCTATTGACCATTTTTCTGGTGCGTGGATTGATGGCATGCCTCTCAAAGAGTATCATACCTATCGCTTAATGCTTATTGGACAATACGAAAACCATATTACATCTCTGCATGCCAACTGGCAGTTCGATGCAATCCCAGGCGTATCCATTTCTGAAAATAAAATTTCATGCATACAAAATAATTGGGTACACGTTTATTGTTTATATGAAAACATAACCTATGAAAAATGGATTGCTTTGTATAATACAACTGATTACACTGATAATGAGCCAAACGATACGTTTGATCAATCTGTCCGAATTGAAGATCGCCGCTTTTATACAGGGACGCTTCCGGAAAATGATTCCGATATTTACAAAATTGCAGTGTTTTCCAATGAAATCGTTGAACTGGCTTTTCTGCCGCAAACCAGCTTTGCTGATTATCGCATACAAATCACAAATGATATGAATGTTCTGATTTATGACATCTTATCTACCAATGGTCGATCATTCCATACACAGTTGGGTTTGACTGAAGGCAACTATTATGTAAATATCATGTCCAATGGAGATATTTCCCCCACAGATTTGTATACAATCAGTTATGCATCAACCGGAACATTTCAAACCAATACAACACAACCCATTCAGTTTGGTGATACTATTTCTGGACGAAACGCATCACTTGTGGATATTTCATATTATTCCTTTTCTCTGACACAAACAACTGGTATTCTATTTGATTTTTATCCATCCAATCATCCCATTGATTACCAGATCCAATTCAAGAATGCATCAAATACAATTGTCGCACAGGCAGAAAGTCTGGCCCAGCAAAAGATTCATATGGAAAAATTGTTATTGCCGGGTACGTATACCATTGCAGTTATTCCCAAAAATCAGGTGGATCGCTCTGTGCAATACCGACTGTTCTTTAATAAAAGCCTCATTCCCATAGAAAATGATGCCAATCAAACATTTGATACGGCCATGATCTTTGATATTCAACAGCCCATGCGGGGGAGTTTAAAAGATGCCAATGATGTTGACTTCTATTGTTTTACTCAGAAATTGCCTCAAATAAAACTGCTCACACTGGCTGATGCGCCTGATGGTTCTGATACCTGGATTCGTATTTACAAGGACACTGAAAGTCATCCCATACTTCAATATTATGTGCAGGATGGCATCTTTTTTTCAAAAAATATGGGTCTCAATACTGGTCGCTACTATATTTCTTTGACACCTCAAAGTAATACATCAGAACGTCAATATTATACATTGGCATTTAAGGATGGAACAACAAGCACAGTAGAAATAGAACCCAATGACAATCTGTTATGGTGCAATGCCATGCCATACAACAAAGTCTTACGCGGTATGATTTTCCCTGAAACAGATATGGATCATTATGGTTTTGAAATACAATCATCAGCTGATGTTGAGTTAACATTCGAAGCCCTGAATGTTTTGACCACTTATGATATTACCCTTTTGGATGACAATAAAAATATTATCCAACACAGAACAGTATCTCAGGCAAATGTTTATACTGATTCATGGTTGTTAGATCCTGGCAATTATTATATTCTAATTAAAAGTAACGCTGCTGGAACAGGTGAATATCAACTGCATGTTAACGCCAATTCACTATTTAAAGGAACAACGCGTATCCAATCCATTTCTATCATGAATGCCCCCGAACGTCTTACAAAAAATGATATTTATCCATTATCAGTTCAGGCGCATTTGAGTAATGCAGATAATATCCCTGTGACAAACCCAAACTGGTATGTATTAAATGATTATATTCTTGCCATAGACGCCAATGGATGGCTATCTGCCTTAGATAGCGGCGAAACAACAGTTATTGCAGAATATCAAGGCAAAGTGGCTGATTGTCGCATTGGTGTAGACCAGTTACCTGCAAAACATCATGATTATGGTCAGCTCATTCTTATTGCCGGCACACATGAATCTGAATCGGCAAGTCGATTTCAAACCACCCAGTATCTGGCAGATATGGTATATAAACGATTTTTGGAACGTCGTTTCCAACATGACGATATCTATTATTTTAATTCAGTGGCGTGGCATGATCTGGATGGTGATGGCTATGATGACAACATTGTTGATATTTCAAATCCTGAAATCAGTACATTTATTGATATTTTTAATCATATCAAATCCAATATCGATCAATCTGGTCCACTATACATATATTTGATTGGCCCGAGTGGCAACAGTGCATTTGAAATTGCACCCGGGAAATATATTACTGCGCTTTTGTTAAATGATTTATTGTATGATTACTCCCTCAATCATGATCGTCCGATTATTTGTGTGATGGAATCCCCTAAGGCCGGTCAATTTATCAGCGGTCTTTCTGTTCAAGACATCCATGCGTTGATCACGCCATCCGGGGCAAGTGATGTCCATACACAGTTCAATGGCCGTGTATCGTTTACTCAGTTTTTTATGGATAATTTGACTGAAGGCAAAAGCATTGAAACTGCTTTTAAAGATGCCAAAATATCGCTATATGCCCTGAGACAACCATTTGTTAATATGACTCCCACAATGATTGCATCAGATACAACCCATAATATCCAATTGGGAGGCCCATTTGTTCTGGATAAAACAAATATTCAAATCATTGCAGACAATCCTGTTCGGACAATTACAGCCAATACATTACAGCAAATTGACGTCTCAATTATCCCAAATATGGATATCCTTTCTATCGATGCCATCATCAGTTCGCCGGATTATCTGATACCTGAAACAGTTGCAGATTATGAATTTCCAGATACCAGCCGAAAGACTTTTTCTTTGTCATCAGTACCAGATACAAATATTTGGCAAAGCACTTATGATGAATTTGATTATTCGGGAATTCATTGGATTGATCTGTGTGTAATGGATATAAATGGACATTTAACCCTTTCACAGGCATTTGCATTTACAGTGATCAATGGCAAGGAAACTGATATGGATTTTGATGGCATGCCCGATGTCTGGGAGGATCGATATATTGGTCTGGATAAAACCGTGCATGATGCATCTGATGACATCGACAATGATGGATTGAGCAATCTTGATGAATATCGCTTTCAATGCAATCCAACTATTGTGGATACAGATCAGGATCAATTGCAAGATGGTTGGGAAGTTTTTAATGGCCTCAATCCCATTGATCCATCTGATGCCTGGATTGACTCTGACAACGATAATGTTACGAATTATCAGGAATTTCTTGATCATACTGACCCACAGGATAATTCATCATTTGTGCAACATTATGGCGATATTCGTGGTGTAATATATACCAGCCTGGTGGGATATGAGGCTGGAATCAAGGGGGCTCGTATTACAATTATTGAAAATAAGGTTGAAACAATAACCTCTCAGGAAGGGTTGTTTGCAATTACTGACTTACCTTTTGGCCGATATACCATTCAAATAGAGGCTGATAATTTTAGACTTTACAGAACAACAGTTTTTTTGAATCAGCATAACATGTTTATTGGTAAAATCCGATTGCTATTTGAGGCAGAATATCCCGAATGTGATTTGAACGAGAATAATGTATTGGATTTGCCGGATATTATTCGTGCATTACAGGTATTAACATTGGAATCCAATTGAATGATAAAACATTTTTGGCTTCAACCATCTGAATTTATGTGGGGCATAAACTTCACCTGTATACTGTAATTTTACAGAAAAAGAAAAGTTGGTATAGCAGCTAACAATACGTTGGAAACAATACCTTAACACAAGTGCCTTCACCAGGCAAACTATTCACAACAATTGAGCCACAGCTCTTTTGGACAATGCCTGATACCGCTGCAAGCCCAATCCCTCTGCCAAAAGATTTGGTCGTGAAAAAGGGGTCAAACATTGCTTTCTTTGTGCTGATATCCATCCCGCAGCCATCATCTTTGACTTCCAGAAAGATGTAATCTTTTGGTTCGCTGTTTTGTAAAAATTCGTCTGGCGGTACAGAATAATCAAGAATCTCCCCGGTGGAAATACTTATAAAACCTGATTTTGTGATCGCTGCAATGGCATTGGCCACAAGCTCGACAATGAGTTGTCTGATATCAAAACTATCTATGATAATTGGTTTTATGTCCGGTTTTAGATTAAAATTAACCTCAATTCTTTTGGGAACAGAAATCTTTATCATTGGTTCCATTTCATTAATCAGTTTGGAAATATCTATATCTATCGGTTTGGATTCACTGACATACATGCCAGTATATTTTAAAATCTGTTTGGTGAGTGCGCTTGTTCTGGTCGTTGTTTTCAGAATATTTTGTATGAGCATTCCCACTGGCGATTCTTTCGAAACATCTTCAGCAATTAGCTCGGCGTTTCCCTGAATAATCATTGTCAGGTTGTTAAAGTGATGCGCAAGGGCACTTGCCATTAATCCGAGACTTTCACGTTTTCGGATTGCATAAATATGTTCATTCAATTGTTTTTGTTGTTGATCAAGCTTGTATTTGTATAACGCCATTTCAATGGCAGCCATCAATTCTCTGCCGCGTATCGGTTTGATTAAATATCCAAATGAATTGGTCCTTTTTGCGCGCTGAATCAGGTTTTCATCAGAATATGCAGTCAAATAGATTAAGGGAATATCACAAACCTCACGAATTTTTTCAGCGGCATCCACGCCATCCAACGCGCCTTTCAAGCGGATATCCATTAATATTAATACCAGATCCTTATATTCTCTGATGTATTGGACAGCTTCTTCACCAGAATCGACAATAATGGTTTCATAACCTTCCCCTGCCAATATATCCATGATTCTGTTGGCAATAATGCTGTCATCCTCAACGATCAAGACTTGAGGTTTACTATTATTTGACATTATTAAACTATATCCCCTGGCTGATTGGACATTTCTTTCCGCTTTGGAAAAGTCAGCCTAAATTCTGTTTCTTTAGCGGTATGAATGTTTAAATCACCATTTAATTGTTTTGTTAGAATGTTGATCAGTCTAAAGCCTATGGTTTTTGGCGATTTCCAGTCAATTTCAGAGGGCAATCCTTTGCCATTGTCCTTTACAAGCAGGGTAAATGTATCCGAATTTTCGTAAAATTTTACATGAATCGTCTGAGAATAATCTGGGTGAATTTCCCTTGGAAATGCATGCTTGAATGCATTGGATATCATCTCTATATAAGCGAGGCTACATGGAATGGCAGTTTCGATATCTATGTGAATATCTGCAAAATCATGACTGATTTGTATATCTGATCTGACATACAGGTTACAGATTTCATTTGTCAGGTTTTCAAGATAAGCCTTGAAATCAATGTACAAAAAACTGTGTGAATCGTAAAGTTCTTTATGAACGTATGCAATTGCCCAGATACGTTCCTTGATTTCACTGAACACAAGTTGTAACGATGCATCTTCTATTGATCTGGCGCGCATTTCAATGAGAGAAATAATAACTTCAAGATTGTTTTTTACCCTGTGATGAATTTCTCGTACAAGCACTTTCTGTTCTTCAGCATATTCTTTGAGTCGTTTTGCAGTTGCTTTACGATCACTCATATCCAGATAAAAACCATGATAGTAACGTTTACCATCAATATCGGTAATCGCTGATACCCGAATGAACACATCAAAACAGGAGCCATCTTTTCGTTTTGCGATATATTCGAAATCCCCTGATCCTTTTTTGTCAACATGTTCAATAATTTTTTGGGGCATATTTATATCTGCACAATGGGTAACAAGGGAAGTACCGAGAACGTTATCAGTAGTATCATAGCCCCACATTTCAAGGTATGCATTGTTTATATAAACAAAATTATGATTTTCATCAATAATAGCAAAGCCCGCAAGTGCATGATCCACAGAGTCTGTCAGGAGATTCAATCGTTGCCGCATCAGTTTACGCTCGGTAATATCTTCATGGTTACCGATCATAATAACTGCTTCACCTTGCGGATCTCGTTCAACCACACGCGCTTTTGTCCGAATCCATCGGTAAGTATTATCTTTTGTTCTCATTCGAAATTCGTTTTCATAACGATCTATTTTTGATTCCAGATAATCACTCGCAACAGCAAGGGCTTTCTGTTGATCCTCCGGGTGAATCAGATTCATCCAACTATCATAAGTCGCAGGGAATTCATTGGGCTGATAACCAAGCATTGTATAATAATTGGGGCTAAAGGCCAGTGTGTTTGTTTTGAAATTCCATTCCCAAATCCCATCAGATGTTGCATTGAGAGCTTGACTCAATTTTTTTATCTGATTATCTTTACTTGCAGAATGAAATTTGCACTGAAAGTAATCATGAATAATTAACGCATGATCAAAAACGATTGGTTTTGGTAAATTATCCTCCTGGAAAACATCTAAGTTGATAGCATCGTCAGCAGCTTTGGGCGTTCCTGTTGCTGATGCCGTATATACAGTTGTGATAGTATGTTGTCGTGGATCCCGACCGGGATCAGAATACGTGTGAAATTGACCGGACAATTTCACATGTAAAGATGTTTCTTCAAGGGCTTCACGAATGGCGGCTTGTTCGAGGGATTCGCCATAATCAACAAATCCACCCGGTAACGCCCATCCAAATGGGGGATTGCGTCGTTCAATTAATATGATCCCTGATTTTTCAGGTGTTGATATTTCAATAATAATATCAACAGTAGGTATTGGATTACGATATTTTGCCATTTTGTTTCCCATGTTTTTTGGTAATACTCATGGCGATTCATTATTTGTTTAGCTCTAAAGTCACTGGATAGGGTGATCGATAATCCTCTTTAACATGGTCATCGTGTTGTGTCATTGGCGGCATGATTCGATACGATTGATTACCATTTAAATCAACCATTTGATTTGATCGAATGGTATTCATATATTCAAGAATAGCCTGATCTGTAAAACCAGCAAGCTTGAGACCTTCAATCAATTTTAATTCCTTTTCAACAGTCAGTTCTCTTTCAGGCCGATAGGCATCGGCTTGAATCAGTTGGATAATATCTTTGTCTTTCAATCCGGCCTGATGATATCGGATTACTGTATTTGCATCAATGGAACAGGTCTGATGAATGACTAAATAATCTATTATATTTTGTGAAACTCCTGCTTTTTTCATTGTATTGATATCGTCAATTTTGACCAATGAATTGGTCGCCCAAACGCCAAGGGGGAATAATATTAAAAATAACGCTGAACAAATCAATTTTTTCATGAGAATTCTCCTTCTTTTTGAACAGTTAATACGTTTTGTCTGAATAAAACATCAATAAGATTTCAGAAATTTATCAAAGTGTCAATAAAAATCGGCCTATTGATTGTCAGGTGTCATTTCAGTGGTTAAATCATCTTCATTATCTTTATTGTAAATGCTTTCAGCGATAACTTCAAGACGTTCATACCACTTGGGGTCATCCTTATTGTATTCCAATTCGTCATACCATGTGGCGACCTCTTCTTTTCGAATTTTGTAAGGCTTTTCAGCCTCGAAATCAATGTCTGCATATTGAAGCAGGTGACGAACCAGTCGAACTTTATCTTTTTGATCCAACACTTCAAATACATTTTCATCAATAAACATCAGATAATCAAAACCCTCGGGATCCATTGCCTCACGAGTCGTGAGATAACGTATTAAATCATTGGACTTTTGCATTTTACCCAATTGGTAGCGACCACCACTTTTCCGCTTTTTTTCATCAAAAACCATTTTGATTTTTGCTTGCGTTAAATGAGAAAAATCTTTAGAAATGATTTCATTAATCATTTTTTTTGTATCTGGATCAATATCAGCGAAACGACTCATTGTATTCTCCTGTTTTAATATTGTCTATAAACAACAAACAATAAGGATAGATATGTTTGTGTCAACAGAAAAAATTCTTTTGATTGTTATTGTGTTAGGGGGCACAATCCTTGCAGATTGTGCGGACGCCAAAAACACAGCCGACAGGCAATTTGAATTTGCAACTGCTTTAATGAAACAAGAACGATATAAAACATCTATCACAGAGTTTCAACGTTTTTTATTCTTGTTTCCAAATGACAAACGTGTTTTGGATGCCCATTATCAAATGGGATTGGCTTATCAAAAGCAAAAGCAATATGTGTTTGCAATGGATCACTACCATAAAATTATTCAAGTGTCGCCGGTTAAAAAAATCGCTATTCAAGCGGCATATGCTTTGAGTGATTGTTACCAGGAAAAAGGCAATTTTCTGATGGCTGAAAACGTTCTGGAATCAATGTTGCAAAGAATAGAAGATGAAAAAATACTGGATGAAATCCATTATCGTCTGGGGTGGATCCATATCAGGAACAATCAGTTAGATAATGCCATGATTCATTTGAATGCAATCAAAAATGGATCAGCATACCCATTGAATACAATCAAACATGCCATTTTGTCAAAAAAACTCCCCGGAAAAAGGCCATATCTCGCCGGCATGCTGTCAGTCGTGCCTGGATTGGGACAGGTATATTGCGGGCGTTATCGTGATGCCACACTTTCTTTAATTGTCAATGGCATTATTGGTTGGGCAGCATGGGAAAGTTTCGATCATGACCGACCGGCACTGGGCACCTTAATTTCTTTTTTTGGTTTGGGCTTTTATTCTGGTAATATCTATGGAGCGATCAATAGCGCACATAAACATAATCGGCGTGCTGAAAAACAATGGTATTACAAATTAAAGCGTGACGCCGATTCAACAAACATTTTTTTTGGGGAAAATTAATAATGATTGCTAAAAAACTTGCTGGCTGGTTATTTATCGCTACTATTTGTTTTACACTAAATGGTTTTGCAAATGCATCAAAAGTACCGATGTTAAAACATGACATTGTTCATGTGAAAGATCTTGCGGAATTTATTGGTGATGGTCAATTATTTGTTATCTTTCCACAAAAAAATGAAACGCTTGATGTCAGGGGAACATCAGATAAAGAAATATTTGATACACGATTTGTTAGCAGTATTGCAGTTATTGATGCTTCAGTAGATCGTGTAAAAAATGTGATCAATGATTATGCAAATTATTCCAATTTCATGCCTCAAAATGACCATTCCGAAATCGTGAAAAAAACATCTGAATATGTCATTGCGCGATATAGTGTTTTTGTAAAATTGCCTGTATTTAAAATTCATGCCACATTTGATTTGAAACATACCTTAAATGATAAAGGAGACATTACCTGGACACTCATTGATGGTAAAATGAAAGCCAGTCTTGGCCGATGGGAGCTTATCCCCATATCAGCGAAAAAAACACTTGTCATCAATACATCATGGTCAGATCATAAAAGTATTGGCTTTATGTCTCGTATGCTCATGAAAGCCCAACCTGACCTGGCAATGGCAGTGCCTATTGGAACAACTGCATTAATGCTTGAGGCGGTAAAGCGACGTGCAGAAAATAAAGGCATCAGTGCTGAGCCAGATATCAAAGATATTTCAACATCACCAAATATTCCATACCTTTCCAATATAAAAATCCCACAGCAAACAATCAATTCACTGTTAATGCATGGGCAGGTTCTGATTGTTCATCCTGTTCAGTGGATTCGGATTGCTGAAAATGAATCGCTGGATTTTATTTTTACCAGCGGAATTGATGTGGTGGATGCGCCCATTGAAAGGGTTAAAAAAATCAGCACAGATGTCACTGAATATCCCCAAATTTTTTACCAGGTTAAATCTGTTACACCAGACCAGAAAAACATGAAAATTGCCTGGCAGCTTAAACTTTGGTTTTCATTCTTTTCATTCAATATTGACCTGACACATCAATATTATTGGGAAAATGACAATATATTAACCTTCACACGCGAGGCCGGTGATTTAGAATATGTTTTTGGACGACGCGAATGGATTGCAATGGGGAAGGCGAAAACAATGGTTGTATTTACAACCGCATTTCAAGGTGGTCAGGCAGCGCCATATTTTCTTAATTTTGTCAAGATGTTACCCAATAGTCAGGTGATTGGCAGTACGTCAGTTGTTTCGGTATTGATGGAAAAACACATCCCCTTTATTGAATCTAAATTAGAAACGAAAAGCAAATAAAGCTATTGATAAAAAGTTCGAATCAGCTACTCTGCCACATTAAGCTTTTTGCCAATTCCGATACCATCAGTACTGATAACCGCCTGATATGGCCAAATTTTCACACCCGCTTGAATGGCATCATAAAATAATTTTGCATAGGTAGAATCAATATAATCAGCCGGTGCAAAGCATTTTCCATCAGAACGTTGAATAAAATAAAACAAAGCGGTATCTATGCCTTTTTTTTTCATTTGTATAAATGTTTCAAGATGCTTTTGCCCTCTGGTTGTGATGGCATCTGGAAAAGCGGCAATATCATCTTCAACCAATGTCACGTTTTTAGCCTCAATCCACAGTTTATGATGCCGATTCTGAACACAGGCATCAAACCGGCTGTTGCCATATTTTACTTCTGAAAAAAACTGATCGTATGGCAGAAGCTCCAATAATTGTTTATGTTGCCATGCCAGCTTTAGAATTCGATTGGGTGTCAAAGTGTTTACGCCAACCCACATATCATGAACTTTTACCAGTTCCAGAGTATATGGCAATTTTCTTTTTGGATTTTGGGAACGAGATAAAAAAATGTCGTGTCCTGGGCGAAGTAAACCCATCATAGCGCCAGTGTTATTGGTGTGTGCCCAGATACGTTCACCTTCATAGGTGGCTTCAATGGAAAAACGTTTGTGGCGGTAAACGAATTGGGCAGTGATACATGATGCATTAAATGGGACAAGAATCATTTTTTGCGCTCAGTCCGAACAACGCCGGCACCTTTTTCAAAAATTGTATCAGGTAAAACCGGCGCATCCATCAGTGTTGGCGGCATAAGCTTTGAAATATACAATACAGCAACAATGGTATCTGCATTTTGATCAAATGCGGCAGTTGTGATATCACATTCCCACCGGCCATCAGGATTAATTGTTGTCATGGGGGCAGCCGGATATGGTTTGCTTCGCCATCCCTTGCCTTCAATATAAATATATACCGCAATATGGTGTGACTCAGGTTCCACATTGAGAACAAGCCCTTTTAGATTTTTCAGGCGATTACCATAAGTCGGTACATCTGTAAGAATGAGTATGGGCTGCATCGAAGTGTCATGTTTAATTGGGTCTGATTCTTTTTCTACCTTGACAAAATTTTCCCTTTGCGTGAATTCAATTGGCTTTTGTTGTTCATTTTCGGTTAAAGGTGTTGTGACCGACTGTGCTTTTTCAATTTTTTCAATATGGGGCATGGTTGCTGCAATTGTGTTTTTTGTAATATCACTTCCCTGATTGTCTGCCAGATATACCGACTGCTCTGTATCGATAAATTCGTAGAATGAACAGGGACGAACCAATGCATACACATCGGACTGATCATTGCCATTGTTGTCGTAAGGTGTGTCTGACAGGCCATTATGATCGTAATCTTGCCCGACATGATCCCCATAATAATTGCCCATGTAACTGGTCAACATGTTGTTACTGAATTGATATGTCTTTTGCGTGTCTGATGACCATTGATTCATTCCTTGAGAAAATACATTATGACCTTGATTCAGCACAAAATTATTGAGATATATCAAATTGATAAAACTGTCGGCATCCATAGACAAACCATTATTGTCATTTGCAGCCAAAATATTGAAATACAGTTGATTTCTCGATGATTTCATCAGGTGGATACCATCATACCTGTTATTTTCACAACTATTATGTGTCAAATGATTGAGTAACGAGGCTGTCATATAAATGCCAGTGTTTTGATTTTGATAACAGGCATTATGAGAAAGGGTATTCATGAATGCAGTATCCATCCAGATACCATGCTTTTCATTGGCAATACATTGATTATGGATCAGGGTATTTTTAATACTGGCATGAATAATGATGCCATAATCATTGGTATGCGCTGGGTCAAATCCCAGACGATTGTTTGTGATAAGACAATTGGCAACTCCCCGATCAATACAGAGGCCTGATGCATTGTTTCGGTTGGCACCAAAGATGCTGAATCCTGAGATTTTTACGTGGTCTGATTGAATATGAATTACATGTTTATCAGATCGTTTGGCAGCAATATATGTTTGTGTATATCCTTGTGTTGAAATCAGTGAAACAGGACTATCAATTTTGATATTGTCGGTGTATGATCCGGGCAATACTGCCAGAGTTAGCGCCTTACCTGATTGAAAATCAGTAAGCAAAGACAGGGCAGATTGAATAGATCGAAAGGTGGCATCTTTTCCAACTGTCCATTCAAGGGGGGCGGCATGTTCATGTTCATAAGGGGAAATATGGGTATGACCACCACCAATCCAGATACTGTAATCAACAGGGCTTTTATTGGTGATCTGAAATGCGAACTGCTCGTTGGTATCAATGAAGAAATCACCTGGAAATATACAGAACCTGAAATTCACTCGGTCGCCATCTCCAACAATTATATGTTCCTGTCCGGCTTTGATAAATGTGCCATCCGAATCTACTTTGCCCGGTTGAAGTAGCAAATTATGATGGTGTTGAATGGGGGATACAAAACAAATATTGCCAGTTTGTGCATCTTTTCCGGACCATTCCAATTTGCCATGTCTGTATGGCGAAGTCTGAAACAAAACAGTTTTTCCGGCAGCACACAAACATTTTGTTTGCATTTCTGGCATTTCATCAGATATCAACTGGTTATGTTGATTGATAATTAGTGTCTGACTTTCATAATACTCGGGTTCTTTTGACAGTGGATATTCCAGGATTTCATTGTCATGCAATTGATAAATCGTATCAGTAATTCCATCATCGTTAAGATCATCAAGGCGGTGATCATCAACGTAATTCCCCAAAAAACCATGACCAAAAGAATGATTAACCGGCACAGGGGTTTGCCATGTGTTGGCACTCCATTGTGAATAAACATTTCCATTGTCATTGCTGATAAATGCATTCAAATACAGCGTATTGTGATTACTGTTGTATGACAGATTCAATCCATATTTGGGATGATATTTGAGGATATTTTTATAAATGACATTATATTGAGACTGTATTAAATTCATACCTGTGCGTTGATTGAGTTGACAGGTATTATGTGCAATCGTATTGAGGTTGGACTGATCCAGATAGATGCCAAATCGTTTATTATGCTGACACAAATTATGGGTTAAGGTATGAAATCCGCCACCATTCACAAAAATGCCATAGTAATTGAACCTTTGATCATCCTGGCCGCAAATATTGTTTTTAACCACACAATTATTTGCTTCAGGCGACAAATATATGCCTGCTTGTCCATGATTGTCAGCGCCAATTATTGTAAAGCCTTCAACAATAACATTGCTATGGGCAATTTCAATGGTATGAGTGCTGTCTTTTCCTTTGATAATCGTGTGTGCCGGGCCATTGACAGCGAATAAGTGGACTGGCCGGCTCAGGCGAATGTTTTCGTTATATGTCCCGCTTAAAACCAGTATAGAGCTGTCAGAAGAGGCATCTTCAACAGCCGAATGAATTGTCTCATAGGCCTGGTTTTCACCCACATAAATGATACCATCACTTTCATCATCAAGAATATTTACAGCGACTCCCCCTGAAAACCAGCCGGATGCAACCGCATCAATCTTTACAATGCGTGGGCCATCAGATTGACTGTTATTTTGAATCTGGAGATCAAATCGAACTGATTTTTCACGTTCAGGAATAATAACAAACTCAGGTAAAATAAGGGCTGTATTATCAGATACACATAGTTTTACCTTTAACTGTTTTGTTGTTGGTGATGGAATAACTATTTGACCGGCTTTGGACAAAAGACCATCATTTTCTCTCACTTTAAGCGGCATTAAAACAGACAGGCAATTGCCGGCTTGCACTATTTTTACTTTTTGTTGAACAGGTGAATTCATTGCTGCAATTTCAACATAACCTTCACGCATACCCATCGCATTATGATCCACACGCAGTCTAACAGTTCCATTTCCTAGGCCGCGATAGCCATCAATGATTGTTATCCAGGACGTTTTGGATATGGCCTGCCATCTAACATTCTGGCAATCAGTAATTTGAATATCAGTTATTGTAATATTTTTATTACAGGTAATTTCATTGGGCATGACTGAAAGATTTGTCAATGATATTGATGGGATAGCCGTGATATCAATACGATTGTCATGATTGATATCAATATGACCGGATGTCGTAGTATTGATTTGTTGCCAGTTAACAGTGAGTTTGAATGTCTTGCTTTCCATGCCTTTAATTTGAAAGGGGCAATTTGTGTCTGAAACAATCTTGATCCATTTGTTTGATGGTTCAATAGATTGAATGCTGATGGGGTGGTTATTATTATTATAAATTGTAAACCTGTTACCAAAATATTTGAAATTTGCAAGCTTTACAGCAGCTTCATTGAGTACGCGGCTATTGTTATGTTTGGAAAACGATCCAGTATATGAGTTTTGAAATCGAACCCCAGGGTTGGACCAATGCATTACTCGCTTGCAGTAACCATTTGGACATAAATAAGAATCGTTATATGCCATGACAGTCCGCCATCCATTGATATTCAAGTATCCATGCCCATAAGGATAGGGATCGTTTTTGGGATCAACTTCGGGATTGTGACGAGCGCCGAACAAATGACCGATTTCATGTCCAAATGAATAATATCCAGTTGCACATTTTACTGAAACAACACAAAAGCCAAAATCAGCATCAGGATTCAAATAGCTTACACCACAGTACTGATCTGATGATTCTATCATTACAACAATATCTGCGCTGTATTGGTCTCTCAGATCATGAATTTCATCCATGAAACTATCATTTTTGTGTGCCAGATGATTGAGGTCTGATAAAATATCTTGTTCCATGTAATCTACCTGATGGACATGCACGAGATTCAATCGTGTCTGAATGTTGCTTTGTTCATAGGACAGGTTGGTTTCATCAATGGCAAGCTGAATTAATGCGTGAATATGTCCAGATTCTTTGGCTGCTTTTTGCGTATACAAGACCATCAGATGAATAACAGAACCATCATCCCCCTGTGGATATGTGGTATATTCAGGGGGTGTATCTTCATGCGCAGCTTGTTGTATGACAACAGGAGAATGCTCCTGTGGAAAGCCAGAATAATCCATCAGAGAAATTTCATGTAATGGCGGAGTTATTGGTGAAATTTGATACAGTTGCTCATCAATGGTTATATTTCCATATACAGCATTGCCTTTAACTGTAAGAATGACATCGATATCATCTGATGCGTCCACTGAGCCAAACCATGTAAAATCATCTGCAAATCTGGATTCCAATCTTTTAAACCTTGCGACTTGATGTAAGTCTGGAAAAAGGTTCAGATTGATTTTCGCCGCATATTTTAATTGCGGAATCCGAACCAAAACGCATCGGCTTTTGATTTTGTTTGCAGGGTTTATTTCCATATGTTCTGTTTGAGGGGATGAAAATAAATAAGGAATAGGAAAGTTTTTCTTTTGTGAATCAATTACTGCTTTTGGTTTACTGTCACTGTCTGTAATGACAGACTGATATATAATTATTTTTTCGGGCGTAAGTATTATTGCATCAAGCGGGTGCACATATAAACAGGCATAAGCGATGAACAATAAAATTAATGTTGTGCGAAATTTCCTTAACATTTCATTTTTCCAGCCTTTGAAATCCATCGGTTGATTTTGGCATGAAGCAAATTTTTATCAACAGGCTTGGTGATATAGTCATTCATGCCGGCATTTAAACACAACTCACGATATCCTTTCATTGCATGCGCTGTCACTGCAATAATGGGAATGAATTTATTGCGCGCATTTTGACGAATATTTTTGGCCGCAGTCAGACCATCCATAACAGGCATTTGAATATCCATCAAAATAAGGTCGTATGATTTCTGTTCTAGAGCAGCCAGCGCTTCTTTACCATTGTTCGCAGTATCAATTTCAAAGCATTTATTCTCCCCTGAAAGAACTTCAATGATCACTTGCTGATTAATTGGGTTATCCTCAGTCAATAAGATTTTAGGTTTGGGTGCTGTATCATTATCTATAATTTCAGGTACTTCCGCAATTTTGTCATCAGGTTTATTCATCAATTGGTCGATTACATCAAAGCAATTCAAAAGCTTGTTTTCAAGTTTATGAATCAATGGATCTGTATTTTTTGGTGTGTCCGCTTTAAGTTCAGATTCAAGGGCTTTTGATGCTGCCTGAACCTCGGGAATTGATAAATTGGCCGCAGCTCCCTTAAGGCTGTGAACTTCACGAATCGCAATGTCTTTATCTTTTTGAATCAAGTCATCAATTGATTGAGCAAAATCGAGATAGGTGTCTTTAAAGGAATTAAGCAACTGAAAATAAATTGTCTGATTTCCTCCCAAACGTTCCAGACCTTCATTAATATTAATAACACAATCGTCTGGAGTTTTGGGGGGATCAGATTTTAATAATTCATCAGGCGGTTTAATTTTTTGCGGTTCGACGTTTGTGCCAAAAAGCCATTTACTGAGAATAGAAAACAAATCATCTTTTTTGATCGGTTTGGATACATAATCATTCATTCCAGATTCAAGACAGGCTTCTCTATCACCTTTCATTGCATTTGCAGTCATTGCGATAATGGGCAATGATTCTTTTGTATGCTGCTTTCTGATTTCTTCAGTAGCTTGAAATCCATTCATGACAGGCATCTGGATATCCATCAAAACAATATCATACTTCTTTTGAGAAACAGCCGCGACAGCTTCCTGGCCATTGTTCATAATATCCGGCTTAATGCCAGCCTGTCCTAATATTTCTTTGGCCACAGTCTGATTAATCAGGTTATCTTCAACCAGCATCACATTGATATCTTGCCATCTGGGATTATCAACGATGGATACTTCGGATTCCTTTATTACAGGTACATCAATTATATCCTTTCTGTCAAAGCTTTCCATGATCGCATCAAATAGAGTGGATTGTTTAATTGGTTTGGCCAAAAAGGCGTCAAAAGGAATGGGGCTACTTTGTTGAACAGCTTTTGCATCACCAAAGGCCGTAATCATGATGACTGGCACCTGATTGAATGGTTTCAGTTCCTTGATTTTTAGAGTGGTCTCAATGCCATCCATACCCGGCATCATCCAGTCCATCAGAATCAGGTCCAGTTTTTTGCCTTTGCTGTATTGGTTCCAATTTTTCAGCAATTGAATGCAGTGCTTTCCTGAAGTTGCCTCATATGCATTGAAACCAAAGTCTTCAATCATTGACTGATTGACAAAACGACTAGATTCGTTGTCATCAACTATCAATACAGTAAGATTGTTTAGATCTGAAGGGATGCGATAGCGATGTTCAAGCAGGCATTCCTGTGTTTTAAACAAGGCTGTAAATGAGAAAACACTTCCTCTACCGGGTTCACTTTCAAGACTGATATCGCCATCCATGAGCTGAACCAGACGTTTACAGATTGTCAATCCCAAACCCGTGCCACCATACTTTCGGGTTGTGGAGCCATCAGCCTGAACAAAAGGTTCAAACAAATTTGCCTGGGCATCATATGGAATGCCAATACCTGTGTCCTTAACTGAAAATAAAAGTCGGGTTTGTTGATCTCGTTCGAAAATTTTAATGACACGAACAATAATTTCACCCTCATGTGTAAACTTGATGGCATTGCCGGTCAGATTGACCAGTACCTGTCTGATCCGGTTGGGATCTCCGATCAGCGCAGTGGGAACATCCGGATCCACACCAATAATAAGTTCGACTTGCTTTTGCGCAGATTTCTCACGAAACATATCAGAAATTTCTTCAAGCAAGTCTCTGAGTTGAAAATGTGTATATTCAATATCCAGTTTTCCGGCTTCAATTTTCGAAAAATCCAGGATGTCATTGATCAGAGCGAGCAAGGAGTGTGCTGAACTGTTGACAATATTTTGATACTCTTTTTGTTTGTCATCCAGTTCAGTGGTTAACATCATTTCTGACATACCAATTATCGCATTCATAGGCGTTCGAATTTCATGACTCATATTGGCCAGAAAATCGCTTTTTGCCCTGCTTCCTTCTTCAGCTTCTTGCTTGGCATTTTTCAGTTCAATCTCTGCTTTTTTTCGTTTTGTGACATCCTGAACATAGCAAACAATTGCGGGCTGATCATCATATTCAGTCAGCCCTGCAATCAGTTCCAGGATACATTCATTTCCTGAAGCAATAATTGCTTCATATTGGCCTACATCAGAAACGTCCTTTTGGAGGAGTTTGTCAGTATAATACTGAATGGCCCGACGTTGATCATTTGGATGAATAATTTCGAAAAAGGTTTTGGTTAAAAATTCTTCACGAGAATAACCGCCGATCTTAACCATAGCATCATTGACATATTTGATCACTGCTTTTCGGTTTTCAATGTTTTGAAGTACTACAATGCCCAGATTTGCTTTTGATGCTGTTTCAATAAGGGTTCGATATCGTGATTCAGATGCTTGCAGACTGGATGTTGCTTGTTGCAGGCTCAATATCATTTGATTAAATGTTTCTGCAAGCAATCCAACTTCATTTTTTGACTGAATATCAACACTTTCCCATTCGCCTGAAGCAATTTTTGAAGCCGCTCTGGCCAGTTTTGATACAGGTCTGGATATGGATCTGGCAAGATATATGGCGCCACTGATCCCCAAAAGAATAATAATGACACACAAAATAACATTTTGTATGATTAATTGATGTATCGCTTGCTGGATGCTATTTACAGACATACACAGCAGAATCCACCATTGTTCCTGACCAATTTTGAAAGGATGGACTATTAAATATCCTTTATGATGACCATGACTGTGAAGTATGACTTGTGTTTCAGAGGTTTGATATTCCTCGGGTATTTTTTTGCCATAATATGCCTTGTCATTGGACATGTAGACTTCTCCAGAGGCATTTACAATTTTAATGTAGTTCACATCTGAATCTTCTGACGACGCATTAAGAAGATTTTCAACAAAAATCCAGTTCAAAGACATAAAAGCATTTTCAGTGCTCAATGCAATAGTTTTTGCCAGTACTTTTCCTGACTGAACAAGTCCTTCTTTGATGCCTTTTGTTTCCAGCCTGATAGCCATGTAAGTACAGATACATACCGCAAACAATACAAGAGCCATGATATGAAATATCAATTGAAAAGTAATGGAACGATAGCGATTTAGGATTCTTTTCAACATAATAAATAACCTGTCATTAAACTTTTACAGATTCACCAACGCCTGCAACAATCACCTTCGTTTTGGGCGCATTTTTCTTCATCAATTTGTGGAAGCCATCAGCAGATTGAACCAGTACTGGAAAGGTTCCATAGTGTTGAGGAATAACAATTTTAGGACGAATCAATTGGCAAGCATAAACCGCTTCATCAGGACCCATTGTAAAAATGCCACCTATGGGTAAAATAGCGACATCTGGTTTATAAAAATCGCCAATAATAGTTTTCATATCCGCCATTAGAGACGTATCGCCGGAATGATATATTTTAAGCCCATTTTCAAAAGTCAACATATAACCAACCGCTTCCCCCACAAATCTATTTGCACCGGAAAAGCCGGTCAATTGTGCGCCAGCGGAATGGAATGCCTCGAGCATGGTGATTTTGATTCCATCAAAATTTGCAACGCCCCCTTTATTTCCCAATGAAAAGGTTTCACATTTGGCAGTGGGAATTTCAGACTTGATAAAAAAACTAAGCTCCCAGGGTGCAATGACCTTGGGGCCATATTCATCAATCAATGCTTTGGCATCATTGAGCATAAAGTGATCTACATGCCCATGCGTCCATAAAATCATATCAATTTTACCAAAAGCACCTTTTTGTTTATACTTAGATGGACATTTTGGATTGGTGCTGATCCAGGGATCAAACAAAATTTTTCTGCCTGAAATTGATGTAAACAGGAAGCTGCCATGACCTAACCATTCAATAGCAACATCTCCCTTGATATCTGATTCTGGCTCATCTGCAAATGCCTTTGACGTGCCAATAATATTTTCCAGGCCAGCCATGCCAATGATTGCGCCTATGCCTCTAAAAAAGTGTCTCCGGGTGAGTTTCATACTATTACTCCTTTTTGAATTTTAGTATGTTTATAACTCATATCTCATAACAAATATTATTGCAAATACGAAATAAGATCGCATATTTTTTTATTTTTTCCTAAGATAATGATCTGAAAATAACTTCCCCATTTATTGATATTGTTCGTTTTGAGATATTTGTATTCAAAAGACGTAGCATGCTAGATTTATACACGATCTTATTTTTATTGTACGATCAAAAAAAAATGAGCATGGTATTTTCAGAGCATTCCTAAAGGATGCTCGAAAAATAAGATGTTTCACACAAAAGCATCCATAACACCATGACACCGACAGGCAGTACTCAGTAAAACAGGTTTTTCAGAGTCTGCGATTTGAGAAAGCGTATCTATCAGATCGCAAAATTGAAAACCACCAATACCTGGCAAAATCTGTTTGCTTTGTATCACAATTGACGAAAAATCATTATATTTAAGATCTTGCAATTTTTCGTATAGACTAATTGATCTAGGCTGGCGAGTCACATAGCAGTGATCGACCGGTTCAGGACAATTATCTACACATTTAAATGTGGCATAACTCATGAATACAGTGCCTTTGCTACCAGCCATTGCATTTGGCAATTGTTCCAAAATTTCATCCGGTATATCAATACGTTGGATAGGTCTTGAAAGATGTGATATCACCCATTCAAATGCGACATGTATTGGTATTGATGGAATAATCCAGAGAGATTGATTTGAAGTCACTTTTGCCAATGAATTCAAATATGAAATGCCATCATCGCACACTGCTACGCATGAAATGAATTGAGTGCAGTTTGTTAATGCTGTTTTATTACGATCAACAATCGTAATTCTACAGCGGGGATATTCATGACTGCATTTGAACAAAGCGCGTTGGCCAAAGTGGCCTGCGCCCAGGATTATCAGGTTATCAATATTCAATCATTGTCACCATTTCCATACAATAATGAAATTGTTTTCGTAAATATGTCATCCGGATCAAATTGATTAACATCTGTTATAATACCTCCTGCCATATCTGCATGACCACCACCAAACCCAATGCCTGTGAGCAAATGACGAATAAGAACTGAAACATCCCATTCCAGAAGTTCACTTCTCAATGAAAAATGAATTTTTTGGTTTTTTGCACAAAGGACAACCAGATCAATCTCATGCAGTGCCAATGCAAAATCTGACAGAATGCCCAATAAATTTTGATTACATCCCTGGGGAAAGAAACAAAACAAAATCCGGTCATGAATTTTTTTGTGGGTAATAAGATGTTGATAATATATTAGATCATCAAGACGAATATAGTTTCTGATCACGTTGTTTACATAGGAAACATTGGCAATACGATAACAATGAAGATAGGCACGAATATCAAATTCTGAAACATTTCGGGTTAATAAAGCAGTGTCCATGTTAATGCCAATCATCAGGGCAGATGCAACGTTCTGGTGCATTACAACTTGATTATCCATGAAGTAAGATGCGATAATTGATGCGCATGCGCCATACTCAACACGAATATCTGAAAATTCAACATCGTCAGGCTCAACCACCAAATGATGATCTACCACGCCTACTTCATCACCAATTAAGTCTGTCACATTCGTGTTACCTTTACATCCATCCACCAAAATAATTTTATCATTTGCAGTCATCAAGATATCAGAAATATGATATGCCTCAATATTTAATTCCGCAATGAGACGAATAACAGAATCTCTTTGAATTGTCGTATCGTAAACTATTTTTGTTTTAATGCCAAAATGTGTCAAAAAGTGTTGAAGTCCAAATGCCGATGCGATGGCATCGTGGTCAGGATAGTTATGTGGTTGAACATAAACGATGTCCTCATGACTCAAAAAAGCTATCAATTCATTGATAGTGGAAAGATATTTTGTAATTTTTTTCATAATGCGGAAAAATCTTTATCTTTCACCCTGGCTAACCAGTAATCTTTGTCCAGGATGGATAGATTCATCTGGTGCCAGATGATTTAAACGTCGGATTTCAGTTATAGGCACGTTATATTTCAAACCAATACGATACAATGTTTCCCCCTGTCTGACTTTATGATATTTGTAAATGATTCCAAATTCACGACGAATAATTTTTTTCTTTTTTATCTTTGGTTGAATCACTGGTATTTCTTTTGGATGCGTTTTTTGATCTGATTTTATTACAGTTTCAGTCTTGTTTGGCAATATTTTTTCATCAGGAATATTGGCTAACAAAGGTGGTTCTGATTCTGTTTGTTCTGGTTCTTTCTGTTTTGGTTCCTCATGTTCAGTCTCTTTTTCGACAAACGTATTGGATTCTAATACATTTTTTTCTTCATGATCTTGCATGGCCGCAGCTTCGGCAACAGCCTGCATGGTTTCAATTCTTTCATCTGTCCAGACCAATCTTTCTTCAAGTTGAAACAAATGTGTTTCAATCTTGCTTACCTGATCAAGCGTGGCATACTCAGTTGTATCTTTACCATTGATCATACAAATGATTAAGAGAATTCCAATAATCATTAATCCATATAACAATCCTGTTATATGTTGCATGGACTTGGGTGATTCGTGCGGCAACCAGAAATCTCGTTGCCTGAATTTTTTAGAATGGGCGCTATAGTGATACGGCATTTGATAACCTCCATTAGAAATAAATATAAGTTGATTGGACGGCATAGATCTTTTTTTGTTTTGGTTTCGTCCCTTGAACTTTGATTTATCATAATTATTAAAAAATGCAAGTCTCTTGATCATTCCCCTTGTAAAATTACAAATCAAAGCTTGACTTTTACCTATTTTAATGTAAACATCTTTTAAATAATAATCAAGGAGGAAGATATGAAGTCAACCGCAACGTTGATTGCCGGAGACAAATCAATGAAGTTGCCTATAATAACAGGTACTGAGAATGAAAAAGCAATCGATATATCAAATCTGAACAGTACGCTAGGCTACATAACAGTTGATCCAGGCTTTGCAAATACTGGAAGTTGCAAAAGCGAGATTACATTTATGGATGGTGAGAAAGGCATATTAAGGTATCGCGGTATACCAGTGGAGCAGCTTGCAGAACATTCAACATTTGTGGAAACAGCTTATTTATTGATCAATGGCGTGTTGCCAACTGCAGAGGAGTTGGCCAGTTTTTCGTCATTGCTGACAGAGCATTCCCTTGTTCACGAAGATATGCAAATTTTTTATCAAAACTTTCCAGAACGATCTCATCCGATGGGTATCCTGTCTTCAATGGTAAATGCGCTGAACAGTTTTTATCCTTTTCTGGGATCATCTCATGAAGAACGAATCAATATTACAGTAACACGCTTGCTGTCCAAAGTTCGGACAATGGCTGCCATGTCATATAAAATTTCTAGAGGACATAGAGTTGAATACTCCCGGCCAGATTTAAGCTATTGTTCAAACTTTTTACACATGATGTTTACTACACCTGTTAATCCATATGTTGAAAACCTGGATTTTGTAAAGGCTTTGAATGTTTTTTGGATTTTACATGCGGATCATGAACAGAACTGTTCAACATCAACAGTTCGTCTGGTTGGAAGTGCTGAAGTCAATTTGTATTCAGCCATTTCTGCTGGTATCTGTGCATTATGGGGACCTTTACATGGTGGTGCCAATCAGGCAGTCATTGAAATGCTAAAAGTGATCCATGAAGATGGTGGTGATGTCACCCCCTTTATTAAACGCGCCAAAGATAAAAACGATCCATTCAGACTGATGGGTTTTGGCCATCGTGTTTACAAAACTTATGATCCTCGGGCTAAAATTATTAAAACTGTATGTGATCGACTCTTGTATTTAACCCAAAAAAAGGATCCTCTTCTGGATATTGCAAAAAAATTAGAAGATGTCGCATTGAGCGATCCATACTTTATAGATTACAACCTATACCCCAATGTCGATTTCTATAGCGGTATTGTTTTAAGAACATTGGGGATCCCTACCAGCATGTTTACAGTCATGTTTGCTATTGGTCGTCTTCCCGGATGGATTGCCCAGTGGAAAGAAGGTCATGATGACCCTGAAGGCAAATTGTTTCGTCCATGCCAACTATACGTTGGTCCGCAACAGCATCAATATATTCCAATAGAGAAACGTACTACCAATATTGAAGTCGCATAATTAATTTGATTTGTCATAATTTTTTTTTGTAACTGCTTGATCGATGAACGTCATATGATCTCTGAGATCACCGCACATACATACGAAAAGCGTAGAACTAAAACTCAACGTTCAATGGAAAAAGTTTTCATTCCAGCCTCCAAGCCAAATAGTTTGATTTGTGCCCTGTTATGTAGGGGATTGAAACTACTGGTTTGATCTCTTTGAAGGTCGCTTAACTTTTGATTTGTGCCCTGTTAAGTAAGCGGTCATAAATTTTCGGGTAGATAAAAGTTCGTCCAACTAAAAATGTTAGAGGGTAAAGGAGTGGTTCAAGACCACTCCCTCCCCGTTGTCGCGATTGGGTTAATTCCCAACATTTACC
>Ga0272440_1000721_pt1 | contig 27917 bp, 26 predicted proteins | sample SSMMMBAug17_FD_192440 | JGI IMG/M metagenome (GOLD analysis project Ga0272440, IMG submission 192440) | Marine sediment archaeal communities from Little Sippewissett salt marsh, Falmouth, MA, United States - SSM-MMB-Aug17 | ecosystem: Environmental > Aquatic > Marine > Wetlands > Sediment ... | reverse complement strand
TAATATTTTTTTTAACGCATAATTAAAGGGACAAATTATGGCACTTACTATTGATAAGATCAAGGCACAAGATGCTTTGAAAGAGCTTACTGACGACCAGCTAAGCGCATTGGTTACACTATCTACCAATGATGAGCAGGAGACTATTAATGCACGGATTGGGCAGATTTACGGTGACCTTGACAGGGACATTCTGACCAGTTCCGAGGTGCAGAAGAAAGATGGTGAGAAAACCTATGATTACGCTAAGCGCGTGATAGGATCACTAAAAGAGAAAGCAGGCGGCTCTAAGGAGCTTCAGGCCAAAATTGATGAGCAGACCTCGGTTATATCTGATTTGGAGAAGAAGATAAAAGACGGAGCGAGCGATGAAGCGATCAAGAAGAAATTGGCTGATGCTGAGACCAAACTCGGCAATCTGCAAGAACAGTATGATAAGGATAAGACTACTTGGGAGAGTACTCAGAAAGAGATGGAGGCAAAAGTTGCCAACGTGCAAGTTGATGTAGCTTTTGAGAAAGCGGTAGCAGGCCTTAAATTTAAGGCCGGATTTTCAGAAGACATTAAAAACGTTCTTTTAGACAACGCTAAGAAGTCTATTCTTAATGAACTTACTCCTGATTGGGAAGAAGCTGACGGTAAGAAGAATTTGATCTTTAGGGATAAAGACGGCAGAATTAAGACCAATCCGAATAACCTACAGAACGCTATCACTGCAGAAGAGCTTGTACGCTCCAAGTTAGGCGATGCACTGGACACTGGCCGTACTCAAACAGGTACAGGCAGTAAAGGCACGGAAGGCCCTGGCGCTCCTGGAGGAGACGGAGCTACTTTGGATTTGGCATCCATTAAGACCCAGGTAGCTGCTGATGATGCTATCGCTGCTGATCTGATGAGCCGGGGGTTTACCAGAGGTACTACTGAGTTTGCTGAAAAATTCAGTGAAATTAGGGAAGAAAATAAAGTTTCTGAACTTCCTGTAAGGTAGTTTGGAAAAATTGTTTTAATTTAGCGGAAAATAAACGCGCAAGGGTAACGCGGAATGTTTAATAATTAAATACAGAAAACATGTCATTAGTAAACACTCGTATGCAGAACATCCGCGCGACTTCTCGCCTGGATAAGAACGAACTTCGTCCTAGTCGCTACGGTGCCCTTGACCTTTTCTTGAAGCAGACCGACGACCCTATGGGTATTGTCACCCCTGAATTGAAAGACAAGGCTATGGCGTCTATCGGCAGCACTCTTGAGACACCAGTTATTGATTTTGACGGTGCAGTGTCCATTGGTAACTCTCGTTCAGTTACTATCTCAGATGATGAGAACACTTCACAGATGTCAAGCATCACTTTTGCGACTTACGCCTGGGGTTTCACTCTCGTTCCTTCTCTCTTCCATAACAACGAAATTGCTATGCAGAGAGATTTCGAAACGAAATTCTTAAAGTATTTGTACAAGTTTGCTTCTACACTTGATTCAGCCGCCGTTGCCGCTTTGGCCGCAGCCAAGACTCAGGTATTTGGTGAAACACTTCAGTACTCAACCAGTGGTAACGCAGTGATCGCTCCTTGGAAAGACAGGGAGAACGTGATAGGGGATATCAACGTGATGATGGCTGCTAACGATCACTTTAACCAAATCCACATTGTTGGAAACGGTGGTATTGAAAGCATGATCCGTAAGATGGCTGAGAAAGGCCTCTACAACTCAGTTAACAAGCAGCTTGAATACTCAGACAAGATCCTTCACTTTACCAATAGGATTACTAATGGTGCTGGTGAGTATGGAAACCTGTATGCTGTCAATGGCGGAACAACTGGTATCCTAGCCCGTTTTGAGCGTGAAGCATTGCTCAATACAAGAATGGCTGACGGTACTGCTTGGGGTATTGACACCCTGCCGCTGATTGATTTCCCATGTGGTACTTACTTCTATGAGAGCAAAGGTGATTTCAGCTCTATTGCTGGAGCAGCCTCAGCTGACATGGACAGGGTACGCAAGGAGCATTATGGTTTTGCAGTTGACGTTGCTTTCTTGACTGGCTACAATAGTGATTCGTCTACTATAGCGCATCCTATTATGCAGGTCACTGTAAACGACGAAACTGTAACCGATGCAATCCAGGTGAAGATTACCAATACAAATTCAGATCCGGTGAGAACACAGGAGGTTTCATAGTTTTTGGATGTTTAAGGTTAGTTGATCAAGGCGGTGCGGGTTATTACCGCACCGCTTTTTTACTTTACGATAGATGGTAGTTGATTCATATAATATGGAATTTGGGTACGAGCTTTTGAGCGCGGTACCTTACGCTTACGAGCTTCATTTAAAAGGAGAGCTTGAGGGCACTATCAGTGGTCATGACACCGAGGCGCTGTATTATTTTTCACCCAAGCACACATCAAATGATGTTATCAGGGGGTGGCACAACATGAACCGGGCACGAAGAGGGGGTCTCCCTTACACCTATATTCACCAGTACGAGCAGGTAGACAAGCAGTTCCCTCCTTATAAGGAGCACTACGCTAACACCGAGTTCAAATGGAAAAAGCCAACACTCGTTATAGGTAACCGGAAGAATAAAGAGTGGAATGTGGCAGCCATTAATTATTTCGATAATGATATTTTGGACTGGATGTTCTCCAGCTTGAAAGATAAGTACGAGATCATTTATTTCCCTATAAGGCTACCTAAAGAGTTACAGGACAATGTGGATCCTGAACCAATCGGGGATGAGGAGCTTGCCAGAGACCACGGAGTAAAGATATTTCATGACCTTGTAGGAGACGGCTCATGGAATGAGACAATATTAAAGGTGTTTGCTAATTGTGAGCACTATATTACCATGAACGGTGGTTACTCTATATTGGCTTCCCTGTTCTCGGGAACAAACATTATCTACAGCAAACCTGGACAGACGCAGACCAGGGAAATTGCTTATAACTCCTTTTGGAGGTGGTATCCTAACCACAACGACACCAGGACAACGTATGTCCCGGACTATATTAGTCTGCAAAGAAAAATCCAAAGTCTTTACATAGACGAGGACCCATGTATAAATATTTTACTTCGTACTACCAGACCGAATTATCTAAAACGGTGTATGGCCAGTATCGCTAAGCAGGATTACGAGAATATCAACGTGGTGCTGATATGTGATGATGACAGGTCAGTGGTTTACACTCGCGATTACCCTGCAAGAATGGTAAGGGTACAAAAGTGTACCGAGGAGATCCCTAAGCGTAAGGACCCGAACTACGGCAAGGCTTTCCCGGCCAATAAGTACCTTGACCAGGTACAAAAAAGGGTAAAAGGGTATGTGATGTTCTTGGACGACGATGATAAATTTACCAGGGAAGACAGTGTTAGTACCATTGCTAAGAATGTGCAAAAGAACAAACTCTTGGTGTGGAAGGTCGACTTTAACCACGGGGGTAAAGTTATACCGAGTTTCAGCTTTGGAAAAGGAGTTACACTCTACGACATTACAGGGATAGGTTTTTGCTATCATACTGATCACATAAAGCACACCGATTGGTCCGAATGGAAAAGGGCGGACTACAGGACAGCTAAGCAGCTGTCGGATAAACTTGGAGTGAAATGGGTGGACGAAGTATTGACGGGCATACAGACTAACCCTCATGGAGGATCTGCTGTTGACCTGCTGGATGAAAATCTGAGATTGAGGTACAGGATGAAGTACCCTAACGGAAAAGAGATCACCCAATGTTTCACTAAGAACGAAATTGACGCGTATAAAGAACATTACGAAAGACAAGGGATATGTATAGAACCAGTGATTTAAAAACAGGATTACTTCATCTGATTGGATGGAGACAGAATTTCAATACGTCAGAGTTCACTATCGCCGATAGTCTGACCCAGACGGATTCGGGCATGTATTTCCAGGAAGTACACCCCCTACTTACTCTTGAGAATGTGAAGGCCATTGCCCCATCGTTCGAGGATATTACCTATGACACTTGGGACTCTGGCACTTCCTACGCCACTGGTACTAGAGTTACCTATGACAGTGTGAACTACAGAGCTAAATCAGCTAATGTGAACAAGCAGCCAGATAGTAACCCTACAGAGTGGGAAGTGATCGATAGTTTCTCCTTGTGGCTAGAAGAGAAAACCGAAGGAGCTATTATGTCATTGGTTAGGACTTTTTACCGAGAGAAAATAGCTGCTAAGAAAGCTCGCAATCTTCTTGAGTCCAAGGCGCTGTTCCAAGGCGCGGGTAGACTTGCCGATACGATAGCCAATAGCGGTTATGTGGTAGGGTTGGAACTTAACCCTGCAAACTATAAAGGGGTTACCGTCAAGCTGGATAAGATTGGATTGCAGTTCACTGAAGCAGGTGATGTTCCAATCTATCTTGTGCACTCATCCAGAGGTGATGTAGTCACCACAGAGACCTTCACCCGCACAAGGGAAGGTGGCATGGAATGGTTTACTCCAACGACTGATATTTATCTGGCTTCTGAGGACGACGATAATATTGATCCTGGAGGAACCTGGTATATTTGCTATCACCAGGATGATCTTCCTGAAGGATCTTTGGCTGTTAATAAGACAAGAGACTGGTCCAAGAAGCCATGTGGTACTTGCAGTGCTACCGAACTGGCAGCATACAATATTTGGAGCAAGTACCTGGAAGTACACCCTTTTAGGGTAAGCGGTGTAGATTCACCAATAACCATGTGGGATATCCAGGATAACGTCTATACCTACGATAGGAACTACGGTATCAACCTGCAGCTTACGGTTATGTGTGACGCGACAGATGTTATTCTTGCGCAGAAGGAGTCATTGGCTGATGCCATCGGTCTCCAGGTAGGTGTAGAGATTCTAAGGGAGTTTGCTTATAATCCAGATGCGAAAGTATCCCGGGCAGCGCTTAATCTTTCCCAGGAGTCTATTTTATACGCCCTGGACGGAGACAGTCGTGGAAACCGGAAAGAGAGTTTGACCTATAAGCTGGAGCAAGCTATAGAAGCTTTGCATGTGGATATGACAGGTTTAAGTAAAGTATGTTTCCCTTGTGGTAATAAGGGGCTAAAATATAGGACAGTATAGATGCAGGAACTACTCGAAATAGTGGAGGAGCTTAAGACGATTGAGACAAGTCGTAATGAGATAATCGAACGTGTTTTACGTGAGAACGAGGAGATTGTTGTCGAGTATGTCAGTGAAAACCAACTGTTCGAGAAAGGAGAAGACGGTCAAGGCAGATCGCTAGGTAATTACACTTTTGCTACTATGCAAATTAAGCAGCGTAAGAATCAGCCTACTGATAGAATGACGCTAAGAGATACAGGGGAATTTCACCGCAGATTTTACATTGAGTTCTCTCCGAACGGGTTTTCTATTCGGTCTTCTGATGACAAAGAGGAAATGCTTAAAGATGAACACGGAGAGTCGATCATGGATATAAATGATGAAAACCTGACGGATTTGATGGAGAATTATGTAATGCCAGAATTAATGAAAATGTTATGAGAAATATAGTGCCAGCACCTAAGCCTGACGTTCCTGCGTTTTTTGACACAGTGATCACACAGGTACAAGATAAACTAATTAGTGAACTTCCTTGGCTTACACATGCGTTCGGTAAGGCGCAGAGCCTTGTGAGGACCCGTGACGGAAGGGACTACCGTTACCCGGGAGTATATGTAAAGCGCAACGAGTATCAGAGTGTAGAGCCTAATCAGGGGCTTGGCAATTATTCGTTTTTCATCCTTGAGGATCCCCAGGACGTAGAGTTTCACAAAGGCACTTTTGGTAGGATAACTGGAAGGTATGCTCTTATTTTCTGGGTGGATTTATCTACTGTTGGTTCGGATTCAGAGGCCGTTAAACAAGAAGTACTTGGTGTACTTAAAAGAGAACTTCGGTTGACGGGGGGATCGTCTTTAACAGTAAACAGTATTTTTGAGAAAGCGCAAAGCGTATTCAAGGAGTACTCGATGAGTGAGGTAGAGAGTCAGTACATGATGTATCCTTATGCGGGTTTACGGTTTGAAGGAGAAATATCATTTTTAGAACAATGTAATACTTAATTATTATGGCGACACACGATATAAGGCACGGGTACAATGTGAATATTCACTATAATCCCAGAGAAGATTTCTCCTACGATCACACAGTATATGATCAGGACGGCGCTGCGGTAGACCTCTCGGAAAAAGAGGTCGTTATGCGTATTCGTAAAACAGAGAATGGTAACCCTCTTGTTTCTCTTACTAAAACAGACGGGGATATCACTGTAGGTGGAGCATCGAATAACCATGTTACCTATGCTAAAGCGATACGACCGTATTTAAAGGTAGGCGCTTTTTTCTATGAGATCATGAATACTACTGATGGAGAGTGTATCCAGGACGGTAAATTAATCTGTGATTATAAAGCCCGAAATGAGTAGGTATCGAACTACACATACAGAACGTTTTTACCGGACCGAGTTCTCCGACAGGCGGTTTATAACTGAGCACTCTGCTCGTTACTATACGACAGTTGAAGGCGAAGTTTTAGAAACCGACGCTCCGGTATTTGTAAGCGGATTAGTCGTTCCAAATGGTTTAGCGATTACGCTTATTTACTCAGACGCAAGTGGATTGAAAACCACTATAACACCGGCTACAACCGACTACACAATTAACGGTACAAGCTCAGTAGTTGAGAGTGTTCAGGTTTTTGAAAGCAATGTAGTATTGACAATGGATACTGCTATTTTTCAAGGCGAAACAATTACCATTGACTACACCCCGGGAGCTAATCCACTTCAAGACGTTGCAGGCAATTTGGCAGCAGCATTAAGCGGTCAATCTGTAGCTAATAGCAGCGTAGTAGATTCAGATGCTCCGGTACTTTCAACGGCTGTTGTTCCTGCCGATGGATTAAGTCTTACTTTGACTTACACTGATGCAACGGGATTAGATCAGACTTCGACACCTGCTACTACAGATTTCTCATTAAGCGGAACAAGTTCTGCTATTACAGCAGTTGAGGTTAATGAGTATACTGTTGTATTGACATTAGATCAAACTGTTTACTCAGGCGAAACGGTAACTATTGACTACACACGTGGAGTTAATGCGATAAAAGACACTTACGGGAATTTAGCTGCTGAGTTGAGTGGACAGGCCGTTACGAACAACAGCACACAATCGTCATTAAATGCTTACTATTCTAATTACTACGATGCAAGGACGAACAAGCCAACGGGAGCGGTTGCAACAGCATTAGAATTGCTATGTGAAAAACTTAGCGGAGATAACAATCTTTCATTTGACTTCTTAAACAACTCAGATAGATTTGGCTTGATTGGAATTGACACAATGTCAGACGGTGATTGGGCGATTGACTTGAAAGACCCGACAAAAAGTGTAACGGATGTAAACACAACTTATAAAAATATATTCTCAGGTGTTAAGGGGGATGCGGTTTCTAAGTACATTAATACAAATTGGAATCCAGTAGATGATGGTATTGAGTTTACTTTGAATAATGCGAGTTTTTGGGTGTATGGATTGGATGATGTAGAAAATGGAGATAAATTTCATGGTATTTTTGATTCAGATGGACAAGATAGAGGAATACAAGTAAGTCCTGCCTTTACGTCTGGAGGACATTCAAGAATGAACGATAATGATATTACGTTTTTTCCCATAACAGATTCAAGGAGGCTTCATGCTAATGTGAGAAATTCATCAATGACAAAATTCTCATTTATAAATGGGTCAGCAAATAATGTCAATAGCGTAGATTCTACCAATTTATTCAATGAAAATTTATTTATAAATTCATTAAATGCTAATGGTAGTTCTCAATTACATTCAGACGAGCGTATCGGAGCATGGGGCGCAGGCGGTTCAATGACAGAAGCACAATGTCAGGAGCTTGAAAACATACTTGATTGGTGGTTTAATTTTGAGTGGCTTAGTTTGGGAAGTGAAATGAATCCTCCAGATTTGGTTGCAGACGGCTCTCAAGAGTCTGTTATTCTTAAACAACGTAATATTTTGACAGGTGGTAAATATTATTTAGCAGAGTGGGATTTAGATGTATCGGCTGGATGGTTTCAATTAGGGTTTACAACATCGTATAGCCAACAATATTATACAGGAGGTAAATTAAGGTATATATTTCAAGCAAATGGAGTTTGGTTTAGAATGAAGTGCAGTGCCGATTTTGTAGGAAGCGCAACAAATATGGTAGTTAAAGAAATAATAGGACTATAAGATGTATATAATAATACCACAATCAGAAGCAGAAACATTCAAACGCACAATAAGTAAGTTTGAAAGTTTAGAGCCTGTTGAGCTATCAGACGGCACGTTCTGCCTGCCTGCCGATGTGCTTGACAGACTTAATGAACTTGCAGCATTGCCCGAATATCAAACAATGAAAGCTACCTACGTAAGCACTCTTAAAGAACTATTGGAATCGTTCGAGCAAAAAGCAGATATTAAACACTTGATAATCCATGAAGAAATTATTTAGCATACTATTACTAACGCTCTGCGTAACTATAAGCGCACAGGGTTATAATCCGTACACGACAGCGCCAGAGGACAGACCGTGGAAGTACAAAGAGGCAGCGATAACACTTGCGACAAACCTCGCAGCGATAACTCTCGATGCAATGGGGGACGCTTACTTGGACAGAAGCAAGGTCGAACCCGATAATAGGTACGCTGAGAGGGGGCACATGCTCTCGGCTGCCAGTGTAGGGGTGCTTCTGGTAAGACCCTTTTTGTCCGACATGGATAGGTCAGACTGGGGCTGGTACGTGTCTTCCCATATTTTACTTAGGATGGGATCCTTTGATCATTTTTACAATATGGCACGTGGACTACCTTTTAACTACATAGGGTCAACATCCTACTGGGATAAGTTTTGGAGCAATTCACCTCCTTCATGGAAGCTAATGTACCAAAGCCTGTATTTTACGGTTGGATTTGTAATCCCCATAAAAGAATTGTAATTTTAACCAAAATATTAATAGCATGAAATCAACAAGTTTATTACAGAACTCAGCCAAGACAGCAGGTGGCGATGGTGTCGACTTTTGTGGCGCAGAAACACTCACTTATGCAGGTATCGCAGGAAACTCCGGAAGGGGTTGATTCGGTTTCGTGGTCAACGCTGACGCGGTTATCTCCGCTGTAACGATCACCGACAAGAACGGGGACAGTTATACAGAGAAGACCCAGACCTGGCTTAATGAAACCCTCGGCAAGGGAGCCTTTATCCCCGTCGGGTTTGATAAAGCAGGCAGCGAGTTATACATCGACTCGATCACCGTGGATAGCGGGAGTATCTTACTCTATTGCGACTAGGATATGTTAGGCATAGGAATAACAACATGGTGGCCCTCTTTTCAGGGTGGGGGTTCAAGTGAGCCAACATGGAGCGAACTAATGCTCGCAAGTTATCTATCTATTCATGGTGAAGATAATTTCACTGAAGATGATAAGGCATCAATCCTATCAAGACTTGAGGAAGAATATGTTATAAATACATTCGGTGAGGACGGTCAAGACAAGGAAACTTGTGATTTCTTTATTTGGCTTAAACATATAAATACTGAAACGGCATTAACAGCAAGAACATTATCCAAAACGGGAGATACAATGCGATGGAATTATGGAGGTGGGAATATTTATAGCACTAATAATATAACTGCTGCGACTTGCGATGGGTCAATATCTTGTACATCTACTGATGGATTTAGTGGGTTTGATTTAGTTTATTTTCATGCTAATAACTTTAGCGGTTGCGCTCCAAATCCTATATTTTTCACAAATGCAAGACGTTATTGGATTGACACAAATGATTTTGATAATGATATAACTAATTGGGAAATTCCAACTAATCTACAACAATTTAGAGCATACACAAACCAATTAACCGGCATTGCGCCCGACTTAAATTCTGGTAGTTTATTGACGATGTATTCCATTTCCGGCAATAAATTAACTGGCATTGCGCTTGAAACATTCACATTATCAATAACAAGTATAGATTTTTATGAGAATAAGATAACAACTCCTCATTTTGACACCTTAGTAGAAAATTTAAATACATTTTATACAGCTAATGCTCCCACTGGAAACTTAACGTTAAGACTTGATCACCCACAACAGGGAGGCATAAGCGGAGGCTCAGATAATGTTGATTTAATTGGAATACAAACGGCTTTTACAAATGCGTCTAAAACACTAACCCCAACATATAACCAAGCATTTACTAAACCGTATCTAATATTTACATTCGATGATGGCAGGGAAGATCAATATACATTAGCAAGACCACTATTTAATTCGGCAAGTAAAAAAGCGGTATTTTCTATTGATACCGGAGCGGTAGGCAATGCTGGTATAATGACTTGGGCAAACATTCAACAACTAAACTCGGACGGTCACGAATTAGCCTGTCACTCTGACAATTCGGATAGTCTAACATTATTTACAAAATCTGAAATAGAAACTAAATTAGGAAATGTAAATACAGCTTTTACAACTAATGGTTTGGCTACACCAACAGATCATGTTTATCCAAACGGAGCGCAAAACGCAACAGTTATAGATGCTGTTGATGGTCTAAGAAATATGGGTGTTAAGGTTGGAAGCGGGGTATCTATAACAGCAAATACAAACAAAAAAGACACTGATTTATACTTATTAAGTAGGTTCTTTATGGATGGGTATTTAGTAAACGATGAAAAATATGCTGAGTTATTAGCATCCGTCCAATTCTGCATAGATAATAATTATTGTTGCATTTTGATGGGGCACGAGGTGGTTGATGAGGTAACGGCAACAAAAATAAATGTAGATTATTTAAGTGATTTAATAAATTACACGGTAGATAATTCTATTGATGTTTACACGCTTGATGAATTTTACACAGATATAACGCCATAATAAGTCATGGAAAACTTAAAAGCATTTTATGAAAAAGTAGAAAGGATGGAAAAGATATTGTATGATAACGGGCAGAAGGGATTGATATCGAATGTGCATCAGCTAAATGAGTCCGTTCCAACACCATGATAAGCAACCTGATACTCCTAGCCATCACAGCCTGTTTCACTGCTTTTCTTATACAGTTTATAACCAAAACAGGTATAAGGAACTTCTGTATTACCTACAGCAGTGAACTAATATCAAAGTTATTTGATTGCGATTTTTGTCTGTCGTTTTGGCTGAACGTGGTCCTTTGTTTGACGTATGCTGCGATACTGTGGGATCCGCTATTTCTATTTGCACCATTTTTTATAACACCTATAACCAGAAAGTTATTATGAGAACTGTAACCGTAAACAAACATCGATTGGAGGTATATGACTCCATCGACGACTTACCTGTTAAACGATTTCACTTGTTCAACAAGTACATGTTAGTTGATGCCGGAGTCGGATCCGATCTGAACTCTATTAACCAGCATATTGCTCGTATCAAGAAGTTCATGGCTGAAGACCAGCCTTCAGCGCACAAGGAACTGGATAACCTCAGACAATCGCTTTATTTGGTCTCCCAGGGGATCAACGTCAAGCACATGTCTTTTGTCCCTCTTATTAAAAGCATTAACGGGAAGGACCTGCACGATGTTTCGGATGAGAACATCAAGCGCATATCGGAAAGGTTATCTGCTGAAAAACACACGAAACTGGATCAAATTATTGATTCGGTCAAAAAAAAAATTGACAAAGAGTTAAATCTATATTTTCCTTCGCAGTTCGACTCTACTGCACAGAAGGAATACCACGACAAACTTAAGCAACGAGCACTTATTCAGCTTCGGGGTATCCAGGAAGGTAAAGATACTGCCGAGGAAATAAAGGAACTTGACGATTTTCTTCTTACCTTTACAAAACCTGAGATCTTTTATGGAAAAGATAGCGCAGAGATCAAATATGACAAAGAGTTTGAAGAAATGTGCTTACTTTTGCAAAAAGAACTCTCGATAGATATATCGAAAGCTACGGTGATGGAGTTCTACTCCTCACTGGCATTGTTAAAGAAAATAAATAAATCGCGTCATGGCAATTCCTAGATATACATACGATGATCTGATCCAACCTACAAGTGCGATCACTGATGCTATAGCACAACTCACTCAGATGAACTCCGAACTGGAAAAGACCATGGGGGTTCTTTCTAAGAGTGCTGCCCAGGTAGAAGCCAATGTACGGAAGGCTACCAGTGCCACATCTGAGGGGAGGGAGGGCATACACCTGGCCGCTGAAGCTGCAGATGAGCTGGATAAGCAGCAGACAAAGACTATAAGGAATTATGCCAGGCAAGGGCAAGAAATACAGCACCTAAAAAACCTGCAGAAGGAGCATACCCAGATAACCAGGCTTCAAACACAGATTAACGAGTCAGCCGAGGGGTCATACAATAAACTCTCTGCTACCTACTCCCTTATGAAGCTCAAGCTGAACGCCATGAGTAAGGCGCAGCGGGAAAACACGGTAGAGGGAAAACGTATGGTCCAGCAGTCGAAGGAGATTTACATGGAGATGTCTCGCTTGCAGCAGGCAACCGGCAAGCACACCCTTTCTGTCGGTAATTACGCCAAGGCAACTTACGGCCTAAACACAGCCTTTAACCAGGTAACAAGGGAACTCCCGGTACTTGGCATGAACCTCAACACGTTTTTCCTCGCTATATCCAACAACATTCCGATGTTGGTAGATGAACTAGCAAGGCTGAAGAAGACTACCAAGGAGCTAACTGATCAGGGTAAGCAGGTACCTAAGATGGGCAAGCAGATTGTAAAAGCTATTCTGTCGTGGCAGACTGCTCTTAGTATTGGCGTAGCGCTGCTTACTATATATGGTAAGGAGATGGTTGAGTTCATAGGGTCTTTGGTTAAAGGAACCAAAGCTATTGATGAGCAAGCTGTGGCGCAGGATATACTGAATAAGGTACGTTTGGAAGGGTCAGTTAAAGCTGAGACCGAGATGATCAAGCTGGAAAAACTTCGCGATTTAACCACGGATGAGACTGCAGCCATGGAAGACCGTATTGAGGCCGCAGAGCACCTACAGGGTCTTTGGCCAGAGACATTTGAGAACATGTCCCAGGAAGAGATCCTGGCGGGTAAAAACGCGGACGCCTATATTAAACTGGCAGAAGCTATTTTGAAAAAGGCTATTGCTGAAGAGGCACAGGAGATGGTAGGCGAGAAGGCAAGAAAACTTTTAGAGGCCATGGAGAAATACGCCGATAAGACGGCTAAAGCGGGTAATCGTATTGCTACGTTCGGAGGCGTATTTGGCATGATCATGGGAAGTTTTGCTCGGGGCGGTGCGAATAAGCAGCTGAATGATATTGTCGAGTTAAACGCTGAGATGAAAGCGCTTATAGAAAGTATCGATATTTTATCTTTACTTGATACCCCAGGAGGCGCAGGAGGAGCCGTAAGCAAAACTGTCGACCATCTACTTCGCTTACAACAACAGTTAAGAGAGTCAGGCATAGCCATGATGGATGAGGGACTGCTTAAGACTCAAGCAGGTATTGAGGAAAAGTATGTCCAAAAGAGAGAGGGACTGTTAGCCAAGACAGGGTTAAGCCCAGAAGCGAAAGAGGTCAGAGATCAGCTTCTTATTTCTCTTGAGAAAGAGAAAAATGTGGAGTTACTTAAGGCTTTCAGGGATTATATGGAGAAGGTAGGCAAGGAACAGCAAAAGCAGATCGATGAAGCTATTAAGTTGAACGAGCAGCAGTACAAGGAAGCACTCAAGGTGGCCGATCAAATGTATGATCTTAGGATGAATGAGATCGATAATGTTGAGGGAACAGAAGCAGAGAAGACCAAGCTACGCCTGCAGGCTGAGATTGACAGGTGGTACCAAATCCTCGACATTAATGATAAAATGCAGGGAGATCTCTCAGCGCTTGAGATCGCATCCATCGAGGAGCGTATAGAATACCTGAAAGGTCAAAAGGATAATGTAGAAAAAGAAGGACTCGATCTTTATTCATTGCTTGGTTTAGAGTTGGATGACGACCAGAAAAAAGCACTAGGTGAAGCCTTTAAGCAGACCATTGATTACTTAGACGAGTACCTTGATAAGCGTTTAGAGATCAAAGACAAGCTGATCGATGCAGCCAGAGAAGAAGTCGATGCTGCGAAGTCTGCTCTTGATGCGGAACGGGAAGCCCGGGCTAACGGATACGCTTATAATGTCTCTGATGCTCAGCGCAGGCTGAAATTAGCTAAAGAGACAGAGCAGAAGGCCTTGGCTGAAAAAGCCAAGCTGCAGAAAAAGCAAGAGGCGCTGCAGGCAATCGAACAAGCGGGTAACCTAATTACAGCCACATCAGAGATATGGGCGGCGTTTGGAGGATTCCCGCCCGCAGCCATCGCTGCTACAGCCCTTCTCTGGGGATCCTTTGCCGCAGCCAAGGTGCAAGCGTTCAAAGCAACCGAGCCGGTTACTTACGGTGAAGGTGGATATGAAGACCTCGATTATGGCGGATCCCATGCTTCCGGGCATGATATCGATCTTGGAACTACCCGCACAGGCAGACGCCGCAGAGCAGAGCGCGGAGAGATGCTGGCAGTTATCAAGCGGTCATCCGTCAAGAAATACAGGAGTGCTTTGCCATCGATCATTGATTCGCTGAACAGCGGGACTTTCGAACAAAAGTACTTAAATGCGTACAACCTTGGTGGTATAGCCCTGGGAGCTATGCAGAGCGCTGCTAATCTGTCAGCACTCGAGGGAGATGTCAGTGCTATACGTAAGCAGGGTGAGCGGATGTTCTTTACCGATGGTAAAGGGCGTACAATAGAGCAGTATAAGAACTTAACAAGGATACACAATGTTAATTAAATATAGATTTATACTATACGCCGAGTCTTCAGGCAGGACTACAACTCCTTTGTATGATGATAGTTTGAAAAAGGATATCGTTATGCAGTCTGGCCAGCGGTACTTCAGGGAAGAACTCTCCGGAGGCTTGACTTTCCTGGGTGGAGATTACGACTGGATAGACGCTAAATCTTTCGGAGCTTTGTTCACTATATCAGTTAATATATCTTACGACGGTGGGGTAAGTTACGCATCCTACTGGAACGGGTATTTTTATAAAACAGACGGAGACTGGGATGAGGACAATAAGAAGTTCGCAGTGACCCCTAAACCGAACGACGATTATGTGAATGTTCTCAAAGGTTTAGACAAGGAATACAACCTGACTAAATTAGCTCCTTCCCTGGTCGAGGTAGATGTGGTTAAAAGGCCGCTTATACAAACGTATGTCCCTGGGGACACGGTTGTCGGATGTTTCATGGAAGGCACTACCTGGGAACTAGAAGTGGAACCCGAGACAACTCCCGCGACACTTGTTAGTTATGGTTTTGGTCTTAACTCCGAGATATACAGGCTCGAGGTAACCGGTACGGCCACTCCTGCAGAAGTAATAGGAGACTATGTTAGTAAAAGCTCCACAGTCTTTTACGGTAAGAACAACGAGTATTATATACAGCGATCCGGAAGCGGACCTTATGTGTATGACATAAAACGTACTTCTGATGATGTTATCATGCACACTACCTCAGAAGCCAGCCCGTTGACTGACGGTGACACCTGTACCTTCTCAGCCGTGAATGGAACGGGCACCCCGGGCGGGGAGATGTTCAAAATAGACGTATACTCCCGTATATTAACCGATTCATCTACCATCGACGGCAACGCTACAGCCGCCGTATCAGCCTCAGATTTTTTAGATGTGAATTATGATAGGGTATATGAATACGGGCTGGACTGTATCGAGCCGTCAACGAACATAAGTACTACGCCTACTATTTACGGTCTTACCCCAGATGGCACCGAATATTTTGACGCGGTTGACCAAGACCCTGGAGACGATTATTTCCCTATAGCCCGTAACGTGTGGGCTAATTTCTCTATATGGTTCAGCTGGAAGTCTGCTACGCAGGATACTTACGAGGACGACGGTAGAACGTCGTATGCTACGCTAAGGCACGTATCATTGATCCAGGATGTTATAAGCGCTTTACTGGACACAATAGACCCAGCAGGAGTCTCGCACCAGGGAAATTCCACCTACAGTAGTTTTTTATACGGTGCATCGAACCCCATATCCGGAGACACTTTTGAGTTGGCTTTAACACAAAAATCTAATCTACTGGTAGGGAACTACGATCAACCTGCTCAGAAGGCACCTATTACCCTTGGACAAGTACTCGATATGCTCCGTAATGTATATCAGTGCTACTGGTATATCGACTCCAGTTCGAAGCTACGGATAGAGCATATAAGCTGGTTTCTTAACGGTGGCGCTTATTCAGGTGACCCGGCAGTAGGACGGGATCTCACGACACTGGCTAACCCCCGTAACGGTAAGACCTGGGGGTATAATACCAGTAAGTATAAATTTGACAAGATCGAGCTTCCTGAGCGATTGGAGTTCTCCTGGATGGACCAGGTAACATCCAGTTTCGATGGAGTGCCTATAGAGATCAGTTCCGGTTTTACTTTAGAAGGGAAAAAAGAGCAGATAGTGGTATCGCACTTCACCACGGATGTAGACTTTATGCTGGCTAATCCTTCCGAGGTAACCAAGGATGGTTTTGCGCTGTTCGCTTTAATAGATGACAGCGGATACGAGCTTCCTTTTGTAGAGTTAACCGTTAAGGACAGTATAACAGGAGGGGTAGGCAGTGGGGCAGGTGGATCCACCTTAGAATTGCAAAATGGCTATTTGAGTTGGATTTATTTGCACGATAATTTTTGGAAGGACCACATGCCGGCTGAGGATATTATGATCAACGATTCATCGACTACCGCTACGTCTGTCAGGAAAACGCGAGTACAGACCGTGCAGTTTCCCTCTAATCTTGACCCCGAGACTATGAAAGCCATAAAGACCTATCTCGGGAATGGCGAAATTCAAAAATTAAGTATAACTTTGTCTACAAGACAAGTAGAAGCAACATTGAAATATGATACCGAATAACAACTTAGGGCCACTGGCTTTTTACGATTCTCTGAGTAAGCAGACCCACCGCAGGGACTACGCTTTCGGAGAAAAGTACCCGCTTATTACACCCAACAAGCAGGTACTCCCTTTCCAAATTCGCAGAGACACTCTCGGAGCACAAGAGGGGGAATATGAGGAGTATTCTACCAGTGCACAACACCTTTGGTTGAATCGGTCAAAAGCGGTTACCTACGGTGATGCCACATATTATGCTTACGCTAATTACTCGAACGATAATATTTATGTGGCCAAGTACGACCACTCAACCGGAACGGTGACTCAATCTGACACAGGGTTCAATACGCAGGATTCTCATGATGCCCATGCCAGCCCGGTACTTTACATTAACTCTTCAGGGTACATCTATGTAGTACGTCCCGCGGGCGGCAGCACAGGAGATCTGGATGTCTTCCGCAGCACGAACTCTGGAGGAGATATTACAGGTGGATGGGGATCAGCTTATGTCATACACGCTTACTCCTCGGGTGTTATCGAGCGCTTCACTTACCCTCACCTTATGCAGTTGTCAGATGGTACCTTCGTTTGCAACTACCGTTGCTTCGTCGGAGGGTCAGGCAAAGAGGGTCGTATGTACGTGTGTACCTCTTCGGATGCTCAAACGTGGAATACTCCCGTGCTGATCATGCAAGGAGATGTATCTCCCCCAGGAACCACCTGGAGTTACCAGTACGCTGACTCGTTTATCGACGAGAACGACAGGTTCCATTTGGTCTACCATGCTTACGAGGACCCCGCAAATCTGAGGAACCACAATATCTACTACCAATATTCTGACAATATCGATAACGCTTCTCCTACCTTCGAAGCCATAGACTCGAGTTCGGTTAGTATACCGATGTGGAAGGATGGGAACGCACTTGTCTTTGACTCACTTACACCAGGCTGGGATACCTGCTATTTAACAGGGTTCACCCTGAACGAAGATAACGAGCCACTGATCGTAGCCGAGCTACTGGACTCATCGATGACTGATACACTTATTTCGTTCAAGTGGAGCGGGTCCTCCTGGGAGAGCAATATTATCGAAGAAGACAACGAGATGGGATACGGATCCCTATACTCCCTGGTCTTTGCCCGGGCACCGTCTGATGGAGCAGTTACTTTTTTCGATGGTAGGTACTACGTAGCGCATTTGTTCGTTGAGGACAATGGCACAACCGATGTAACCACCATTAGGGAATGGTACTCCACCGACGGAGTTACCTGGACACTAAACGCAACGTTCATACCTGATGGTACAGACAACCTTACGGTGCCCTGCTACCCTGAGAACGTAACAGAGGCATGCAGGTTAGTAGCCTTAGTTGGAGACCTTGACTACGACGCTGGGCACAACATTGCCTTTATATCTATATCGAACGCCTTGACCGTTACCCTTAAGTCACTCGACGGATCGGTAACCTCATCTATTACTTCCCAGATGGTTGCTACAGGGCTGGAGGTGACCGCTTACCCGGACCAGGGGTATGATATTATCAAGTACAAGGGTGATGCCGATATGAGCCTTACCACAGCGGAAGGGGCTTATTATATCGAGGTAACTGATGGTACGAATACCTGGTACAGCGAGGTGTTTATGATTGTTAACGATGAGAGCAATCACCTGCGTATCGAATACTACTGTGAGGACGATATACAGTACACTGATGGGGTTATTGAGTTTACAGATGACTTCAAGTTCGTACTATATTTACCGGCACAGTTGGGTAGACCTGAGTATCCATTTGAGGAAACTGTCACTACCCGTGATGGGTACCAGTTCCCTGAAATACAGATAAGCAATAAGACCTTTAAGTTCAATTTTTATGCTCCCGAGTTTCTACTGGACGCCATGCGCCTTATTAGGATGATGGACCACGTTACGATCACCAACAAAGGAGATGAATACCAGGTGGATACCTTCTTAGTGGGTCCTCCAAACTGGCAAGACGGAGGAGTTTTTGCAGCAGTTGAGGCAGAGTTCCAGTGTGATACTGTAGTTAAAAAGATTGGGAAAGTAACATAAGAATCATTAAATTTACAGATAAAAACACCATGGATTCATCTATTTTTATAACTACACTGGTTGGCGGGCTTATAGGTATTGTCGGGTTTTTTGCCGCATACTTTTTCAGACGAACGATGCAGAGCATTGACAAACTCGACGACTCAGTAAGCGATCTGCAGTCGGGAATATCAGGCATGAACGCCATTATCCTGGCAGAGAAGATCAATTTACGCGATCTTAAAACAGATGTTGCAGAACATAAAGGCCAGGTATGGTTAAAGCTCAACGAGCACGACGACAAGATAAACGAGCATAGCATTTGCATTGCTGAACTAAAAGCCAAATGATAAAGTTTGATATAACACTTACTTGGAGCAAGATAAACGCCACACTGATGCTAGTACTGGCCTTTGTTTTGGATTTGGTGTACGATAACAGTGGGACTATTTTTATGTTCTCATTATCTTTTGTAGTGGTGCTTATTACAGGAAAACAAATAAACGACAGACTCAGTGAAAACAATAAACGAGTTAATACTAAGGACTGCTCAGAAGTACCTCGGGCAGAAGGAGATTAAAGGCAACTCCGGATTCGAGGATCCTGTGTTCTGGGAGAAAATGAAAGCCGTGGGTTTCCAGGAAGGCGAAGCCTGGTGTGCCCTGTTCGCCGAACTTGTGTGGAGGGAGGCCTATGCGCAGTATAACTCTGAGCTTGATGGCAGGCTAAACGCCTTGTTTTCCAAGTCAGCTGTGCAGACCTACTATAACTTCAAGAACAATGGATGGCCTGTTGGCACTACCCCTTATATAGGCGCTCTGACCGTGTGGCAGATGTATAAGGACGGTGCTAAGCACTGGTCAGGGCATATAGGTATCTCGACAGTTGAGGGTGCTCATAGGCTTGTAACGACCATTGATGGGAATACGAACTCTGAAGGTGGAAGAGAGGGGATCGAGGTAGCCGAGATGTCCAGGGATTTTGACTTTAGTCCAAAACAAAAAGGCCTGGTTCTGCTAGGTTTTATTTACCCTATAGCTTATGAAGATTAAAACGTATTGGAAGTACATCGCTCTGTTTTTAGGCGGCGTGTTACTTTCACTTATTCTGTTTACGAAGAAGCCGGAAATAGTTATTGAAACGGAATATATCTATGATACTGCCGTTGTTAAGGTTCCGGTAGAAGTGCCAGTACCTTACCAGGTGGTGACTAACCAGTTTGTAACAGATACCTTGTTTTTGTGGAAATATGTCTATGATACTATCCCGGTGGATGTAGATACTGCTGCGATATTAGCGGATTATTTTAAGACGATCCAATACAGGGACACTATAGTTAATGATGATATCGATATTTTCTTGAACGAAGATATTACACAAAACCGGATTGCTTACCGGGATTTATCATACGTATGGAAGAGGCCAACTGAGATTAGCACAACCAACTACTTCGGGAACTATATCTACTTAGGGATTACCCCTTACTACGCTGCAGACGGGCTGAACGCTTACGGGCATATCACCTATGCAGGGAAGAAATGGATGGGTACTGCAGGGTATGACCCCTTCCAGGAGCGCATATTCGTAGGCGCGGGATACAGAATTATTAGGTGGAAAAGCAAATAATTTGCATTTTTGTTTGCAATTAACAAATTATTTGTTACTTTTGACGCATGATTGATTTAGAACGAGTCCTTTCGGAAATACCCTTGTCGGCAAATGAACTGGCTGATCAACTGTTTCCGAGCAACAAAGAACCAATACGGGCACTGAAACGGGTGATGGCCGGACATGCTGAACTCTCGGCATCCCAGATAAGTAAGTTATCTGTTCTCTCCAGCATCCCTATTGGTGAATTATTCACTGGGTGGGAAATGGTCTCAGAGCAATTTCTGCATACGTTTACCACGGGTGAATATGTGGCCAAACTGGATATGGACAGCGGAGTACTTCGGTTGTTCCATAACAAGACCCTCTTCCACGATGATGTGCTGTTCGACAAGGCCATCACTGTTAAAGATTTAATTTCTAACCTAAATAAAATAGTAGAAAACTATGAGTCACGTAAACATCGAATTTGATCCAAAAGACAAGGAGCAAGCAAGAGCGCTTGCTGCGTATTTCGGCATACTGGCCGGAGCAACTGTAACTGAAGCCGTAAAAGGCACTCAGTCCGAAGAGAAGTCAAAGCCGGTTAAGAAGGAAGAACCAGTAAAGAAAGAGAAACCCAAGAAGGAAGAGCCTGCTAAGAAAGAAGAGCCTAAGCAGGAGCAAGAACCAGCTAAGACGGAAGAACCTGAAAAGAAAGAGAAGGAGACCCTATCTGTGGACGATATTCGCAGCTTGGTAGCCGAAAAGGCTGCTGCAGGGTTCAAAGAAGAAATGAAAGCCAAATTGGCAGAGTATGATGCCCCCAATGTGACAAAGTTGGATCCTGAGCATTATGCTGATTTCATGGAGTTCCTAAAGACACTCAAGTAATGGCATCAGTAAAGCACAGCGACCGGAAGCATGCTCTTTTGTCTGCTTCCGGTGCTTCACGGTGGCTTAACTGTCCACCTAGCGCCAGGCTGGAAGAGGGATACCCCGATTCTACTTCAGAGTTTGCTGAAGAAGGAACGCTGGCCCATGAGTTCGGGGATGCTGCCCTGCAGCTTGCTAATGGCACAATGACCTCTAAGCAGTACTCAGATCTCACCAAGAAGTTAAGAAAGCATAAACTTTACTCAGCTGAAATGCCTGGGGAGGTGGAGAAGTATACCGACTATGTTTTAGAGCAGTTTTCAGCTGCTAAAAAGAATACCCCCGGCGCTGTGCTTTTGGTGGAAGAAAAGGTGGATTTCTCGGAGTACGTTGAGAACGGTTTTGGAACTAACGATGCGAGTATTATCGCTGACGATACCCTGGAAATTGTAGATTTGAAATACGGTAAAGGCGTACCTGTATACGCTAAAGAAAATCCACAGGGGATGCTTTATGCTATCGGCGCCCTACACAAGTATGATCTATCCTACGATATTAAGAACGTAAAAATCACAATACACCAGCCACGATTGAATCATGTGGACTCCTGGACAATAACGGCAGACGCGCTCCACAAGTGGGCTGAGGTGAAAGTCAAGCCCGCTGCGGAGCTTGCGTATGCTGGAAAAGGTGTACAGAAGGCCGGTGCTCATTGTAAATGGTGTAAAGTGAAAGCGGAGTGTGCGACTCTGGCAAGTTACAATTTGCGAATCGCGAAACGCGAATTTAAGAACGAGGACGACACATTCAAGGACCCACACCTGCTTACCGACGCTCAATTAATTGATGTGTACGGTAAACTCGATCTACTTACCGAATGGGCGGCTGCGATTAAAACCCACATGCTTAAAACAGCATTGGATGGAAAACAGTGGCCGGGTTATAAAGTAGTCGAAGGACGCTCTAATCATCATTGGCTGAACGAAGATAAAGTCATCGAGAGGCTCAAGGATGAGGCATTTAGTGATGCCCAGATTTTCAATAAGAAACTCAAAGGTATCACTGATATTGAGAAAACGCTAGGCAAAGCAACCTTTGAAGAAATAATGGCCGGACTTGTTGGAAAACCTCCAGGAAAACCTACCTTTGTCAAAGAATCCGACAAGCGACCAGCGATAGGGTCTACTGCCGAAGCAATTAAAGATTTCAGTTAATAAATAAACATTATGTCAGAAACAAAAGTCGTAACAGGCAAAGTACGTGCATCCTATGCACACGTGTTCCACCCAAAATCTGCAGGAGAAGGGACTCCTGAAAAGTACAGTATCAGCCTGCTTATTCCGAAAGACGACGAGAAAACCGTCGCTAAGATTGAAGCTGCTATTGAAGCTGCTATCGAGAACGGGAAAGCAAAACTTGGTAAATTCGTTAAGTCAAAACTCAAAACGCCTCTTCGTGATGGTGACGAGGAGAGACCTGACGATGCAGCCTACGAAGGAATGTATTTCCTTAATGCTACAAGCAATACCCGCCCGGGGATTATTGACCGGAATAAAGTAAAGATCGTCGAGGATCCGGATGATCCAAAGCACGAGATTGATCAGGAAGCCGGTGAAGTGTCCGAGGAAGAATTTTACTCAGGGTGTTACTGCAGAGCATCTTTGAATATGTTTGCTTACAATACCCAGGGAAATAAGGGTGTTGGATGCGGACTGAATAACCTGCAAAAATTGGATGACGGTGAACGTCTTGCCGGAGGCGCCAGCGCACAGGCTGACTTCGCTGATGATCTTGAGGATGATGATCTGATGTAGTTCTGTGCAGAGGCTATGAAGATCCACCGTGCGGGCGGGTAACCGTTCGCACACTTCGCGAGGATAGCTTAGTTGGCCAAAAGCACCTAGCCTAAACAGCTGGGAAGTCGGGGGTTCGAGTCCCTCTCCTCGCTCAAATTAAATCACAACATTATGAATCTGCACATTGATATTGAGACTTACTGCGACCTCGACTTAAGTGATGTCGGCGTATATAAGTACGTAGAGCACCCATCGTTTGAGGTATTGCTTATCGCATGGGCAATAGATGACGGTCAGGTCCATTTAGAAGACCTGGCCACTAACGATGACAGGATATCTCAAGATTTTTTAAGGGCTTACATTAAAGCAGACATGCTGTGTGCCCATAACGCTGCTTTTGAGCGGATAGCCCTTAACAAAGCCTTTGAGAGCAGTAAAGATGTTCCTATTAACCGGTGGAGGTGTTCTATGATTAAGGCCGCCTACTGCGGTCTCCCATTAAAGCTGGAGGATGTAAGTAAAGCACTCAAATTCGGTGAGGACAAAGCTAAGCTAGCCGAAGGTAAAGCACTGGTGAGGTACTTCTGTAAACCTTGTAAGCCAACAAAGTCTAACGAGGGACGGACACGGAATTTACCCCGGCATGACCCCGAAAAATGGGAAAAGTTCGTCCAGTACTGTAAACAAGACGTAGTGGCCGAGAGAGCAGTAGATGACGCTTTGGTAAATTATTCTTTACCTGAGTTCGAGAAGAAATTATACATCCTTGATCAGATGATCAACGATAGGGGCATAAAGGTAGATATTCAGTTTGCCAGAAATGCCTATAACATAGACTCCACGGAAGCGGAAGTCCTCTCTGAAGAACTCAAGAGATTAACAGGGGTAGATAACCCCAACAGTCCCGCCCAACTCAAAGAGTGGCTGAGTAACCAAACAGGTAAAGAGATAACAACCTTGGCGAAGGATACTATAGACCCACTTATTCAGGAGTTGGGTGAAGGGACTGTTTCAGAAGTACTCCGTTTAAGACAGATGTCCTCGAAAACCTCAACCAAGAAGTACAAAACTATGTTAGAGTGCGCTTGCGATGATGGAAGGGCAAGAGGACTATTCCAGTTTTATGGAGCGAATCGAACTGGCAGGTGGGCAGGTAGGCTTATCCAGTTACAGAATCTACCGCAGAACCACCTCGGAGCACTTGAGACAGCACGAAGCATTGTGGCTAAGGGCGAATATGAAACCCTTAAGATGTGCTACGATAACGTCTCAGACACCCTCTCACAGTTGATACGTACAGCATTTGTAGCGTCTCCAGGGAATACCTTCGCGGTGGCTGACTTTAGTGCGATAGAGGCGAGGGTAATCGCCTGGTACGCTAACGAGAAGTGGAGACTGAAGGTTTTTGAGACGCATGGTAAGATATACGAGGCTTCAGCCGCACTGATGTTCGGGGTACCTATTGAGTCAGTCACCAAAGGATCCGACTTAAGAGCAAAAGGAAAGGTGGCGGAGCTTGCACTTGGGTACCAGGGAGCAGTCGGAGCACTCACACAGATGGGCGGAGAGCAGATGGGGCTGAGTGAGAAGGAGATGAAGGCTATTGTGTATAAGTGGCGCAAGGCTAACCCGAATATTGTCACACTCTGGGGGGAAGTAAATAATGCCGCTCAGTATGCTATGGAGCATCCTAACAGACCCGTTACGCTGAAGTATTATAAAAACCTTACCTTTGAGTACGATAAAACAGCGCTTACTTTGCAATTACCTTCAGGCAGAAAACTTTTTTACTGGGACCCCAGGGTGAAACCCGACGGCGGCATTAAGTATCAGGGCATGAACCAGACAACGAAGCAGTGGACATGGATAGACACATACGGCGGGAAATTTGTTGAGAACCTGGTTCAGGGCACTGCTCGCGATCTACTTGCAGATGCCATGATAAGAGCGTATGTAGCTGAATTTGATATCGTCATGCACGTACATGATGAGATGGTGTGTGAGGTACCGGCGGATACCACTAACCCGATACTTACCCCAGAAAAGCATCTGAAAGACTTAGAAAATATCATGTCTGAACCTGTCTCCTGGGCAGAAGGTCTCCCGCTGGCAGCTGATGGGTATATTACACCATTTTACAAGAAAGACTAATACATGAAATACGACGGTAAACTACAAATAGCCACAGGGGCTAGTGCCAAGACTCGTGCCTGGAAAAACAGGAAAGTGTCGTGGTCGAACCTGGTTGAGAAACTATCGACAGAGAACAAGACGAACGAAACCCTTAAGGAGTTCCTGTCTTTCTCGAAGGACGATCAGGGTACCATAAAAGACGTAGGTGGGTACGTAGGTGGGTACTTACGTAACGGTAGGCGGAAGCCAGAGAACGTGATATCGCGTCAACTGCTCACCCTGGATATCGATTTCGCTCACACTGAGTTGTGGGATGATTTCACCTTCATCTACGATAACGCAGCTGTCCTGCATGCTACACACAAGCACTCTGAAGAGAACCCCCGCTATCGCCTGATCATGCCTTTATCCGAAGAGGTCTCTCCGGATGAGTACGTGGCTATCGCTCGCAGGGTTGCTGGCAATATCGGGATCGATCTTTTTGATAACACCACTTTCGAGACGAACCGGTTAATGTTCTGGCCCTCGAACCCGAAGGATGTAGAATACTACTGTGAAGTACAGGATGGTCCGTGGCTTAACCCTTTGTCTGTACTTGAAAGCTACTACGACTGGACAGACTCTTCCGAATGGCCTACAGCGGGATCCGTGGTGGAGAACACATCGAAAGAAGCCAAGAAGCAGGAAGACCCCGCAACGAAAAAAGGCGTAATCGGTGCATTTTGTCGCACGTATGATATACATGGTGCAATTGAGGCCTTTTTGTCCGATGAGTACGAGCCTGCGTTCGATGGCAGGTACACTTATATAAAGGGTACCACCGCTGCCGGGATGATCACATATGATGACACTTTCGCTTATTCCCATCACGGTACTGACCCCTGCGGGGGGAAGCTGTGCAATGCTTTTGATCTTGTACGTATACACAAGTTCGGGCATTTGGATGAGTCTCCTATCGAGGGCAAGACATCCTCCCGTAGCTTCAAAGCAATGGAGGCGTTTGCTCGCGATGATGATAAAGTCAAGCACACTATAGCAAGGGAGACCGTGGATAATGCCAAGTACGACTTCAGCCAGGACGATGTAGAACCCGTTAAAGAGACCGAAGAGGATCTTGAGTGGATGAAGGAGCTTGAGGTGGACAACAAAGGAGAATACAAATCTTCTGCCCCGAACCTGAACCTTATTATGGAGCACGATAAGCGCTTCCAAAAGATATTTCGTCAGAACGACTTCGATGGTAAAAGATACATTTTCAAGAGTTTGCCCTGGCGCAAGGTAGCAAAGCCTGAGCCAGTACGTAATGTTGACTATTCCGGAGTACGTAATTACATCGAATGTATCTATGGTATCTCCGGACAGCTGAAGGTGGATGACGCCATGGCGCTCGAGTTCGAGAAGAACCACTTTCACCCGGTAAAAGAATATCTGTCTTCCCTTACCTGGGATGAAAATAACCGGGTGGATACACTACTGATTAATTACCTTGGTGCAGAAGATACCCTGTACACAAGGGAAGCTATAAGAAAAACACTGGTGGGGGCGGTAGGACGCATCCTTGATCCGGGTAGTAAATTCGACCTTGTGCTCACACTGGTCGGTGCCCAAGGAACAGGGAAAAGTACATTTGTGAATAAGCTGGGAAGGGAATGGTTCTCGGATACCTTTATGACTGTCACCGGGAAGGAAGCACTCGAGCAAATCCAAGGCGCCTGGATTATCGAGATGGCTGAACTAGCCGGTCTGAGAAAAGCAGAGATCGAATCGGTGAAGCACTTTATCACCAAAAGAGAAGACACTTTCAGACCAGCCTACGGTAGAGTATCCGAGACTTACCCTCGCCAGTGTATTTTTATCGGCACAACCAACAACAAGGATTTTCTAAAGGACCCAAGCGGAAACAGACGCTTTATGCCTGTGGATATTGACCCTGATCAAGCGCTGTTCTCCGTGTTTGATGACCTGGACAGCGAGATCGATCAAATCTGGGCTGAGGCCGTACACCTATACAAAAAAGGAGAAACCAACTACCTGAGCCGTGAGGCAGAGAAGCTGGCACTCGTAGAGCAAGTCTCACACAGTGAGTCAGACGAGCGCTCCGGGGTGATCGAGGAGTACCTCAACGTGAAACTCCCTAAGAATTGGGACGATATGGCTATTTTCGAGAGGCGTAACCATATCAACGACCCACTCACTGAAGATGCTACTATGGAGAGAGAGTATGTATGCGTGGCCGAGATATGGTGCGAGTGTTTGGGTAAAGACAAGGACTCTATGGACCGCTACAAGACAAGAGAAATTAATGACATTATGCGTAGTGTGAGTGGGTGGAAACAAGGAAGTGGAAACCGCAGATTTTCACAGTACGGAACCCAAAGATATTATTACAGAGTATGACTAAACAAGAAGTAGAGCAGATAAAGCCAGGAGACAAGATAGCATTTAAGCGAGATGGGAAACTACATGAAAGAGTAGTTAGGGAGTGGG
>Ga0272440_1000720_pt1 | contig 27920 bp, 19 predicted proteins | sample SSMMMBAug17_FD_192440 | JGI IMG/M metagenome (GOLD analysis project Ga0272440, IMG submission 192440) | Marine sediment archaeal communities from Little Sippewissett salt marsh, Falmouth, MA, United States - SSM-MMB-Aug17 | ecosystem: Environmental > Aquatic > Marine > Wetlands > Sediment ... | reverse complement strand
ATTGTCCATTGCACCATTCATAACAAACATCTTTCATCTCATAGTAATGATCCCAATAATCTTGTTCGGAGATATAATGACTTTTAAAGGCTTTCAATTTTTTGTTTAAATTTTTTTGTACATGGATTCTCTGAGGTCCTTGAAAATTCATAAATGAAGGATGTATGAACTGATTGTGCTGTGTTTTAAGATAAGGTTGCATTGAATCCTCTTTTATTCAAATAAATCTGATTGTGTTAATTAAAGAATCAGATTTTGAACATAATAGGTTTGTTTTTGTCTGGAGGGCGAACATAAGGTTCGCCCAACATTGGTTTCAGGCATTGATTGGACTGATATTGTGAGTGAAATTTATGGAACTGAACTTATTTCCTTAACCTATAAATACGTTCTAAACTATGTTTACCCAGACATTTTTGTAAAATCCGCAATCTGCTCAAACCATTTTGAAATATTAAAAAGTAATTTCAATCGGTTGTTCTTCAAAATATCATCCGATGCCATCACAAGCACATCATCGAAAAAACGATCCACACAAGGCCTTATGGATCCTATGGTTTTTAAAGCATCATCAAATCGTCCTGCCTTGATAAATGTAAATATCTCGCTTTCCAGGCGATTACTGGTTTCATACAATTTGATTTCAGCATCATGTTCAAATCGCTTTGGATCAATTTCAGACAATGATTTCTCGTCTATATTCTTTAGAATATTTCCTACACGCTTGAATGCAGCAGCCAGTGATTCAAAATCCGGCAGTTTTTTCTGGTTTTCTAAAGCGTTGGCACGAGACCAGATGTCTGGAATGGATGTTATTTTTGCATTTAATACTGCGGCAGCAACATCTTTGGAGATACCAGATTCTGTAAGAATGTAAACCATACGTGTTTGAAAAAAGTCCATCACAGTGCTCACAACCTCTATTTGAGGAATCGTTAATTTTTCATCCAATATAGATACTGATTTCTCTATAATCTCCTGTAAAGAAAAGTTGAGTTGATGTTCATTAAACATCCGAATAATACCAATACAGTGACGTCTTAATGCATAAGGATCTGCGGTACCGGATGGTATCAGGCCTACGCCAAAGCAGCCACAGATGGTGTCAATTTTATCTGCAATGGCCAGAAGCGTTCCAACCATAGTTTTGGGTAATGCACCACCTGAGTGGGTCGGTTGATAATGTTCTTCAATGGCTGTTGCAATGGAATCGTTTTCACTGGATTCTTGGGCATATATTTTTCCCATGATTCCCTGAAGTTTTGGAAATTCATTGACTATTTGCGAAACCAGATCAGATTTGCAAAGCCATGCGGCACGACTGATGTTAGAAAGGATGAGATCATCATTAATCAGTTGAGCAAGAAAGGTTGAAATTTTTTGAATACGAATAGTTTTATCATAGACTGTCCCCAACTGAGCTTGAAACAATACGCCTTTGAGTTTTTCTACCCTGGCATCCTGATCTTCTTTTAGATCACCCTTGTAAAAAAAACGCGCATCTGAAAGCCGGGCACGAAGAACACGTTCATGGCCTTTGGAGACTAATGACAAATCCTTGACAGGGGTGTTATTCACTGCAATAAAGCAGGGCATCAATTGGCCATTTGCAAGGGTTACAGCAAAATATTTTTGATGTTCTCGCATGGCGCAAATCAACACGGCTGAAGGCACTTCCAGAAAGTATTCTTCAAATCGGCCAGCGCAAGCAACTGGATATTCCACCAGATTTGTGACAATGTCCAGTAAGTCAGGATCTGTTTTAATTTGGCCACCCAATTCTGATGCCAGTTGATTGATTTGATCCTGAATCATTTGTTTTCGTTTTTCCATATCTACAATGATGCTTGCCTGTTTCAGTTGGGTTTCATATTCTTTTGATGACAAAATTTTCAGCATTTCAGGATGAAGAAAACGATGTCCATAACTATGCTGTCCACTTTTTATATGTCCCCAAATAATGGGAATGGATTTATTACCCAACAAACAAAGCAGAGAGACCACCGGACGCGCAAATAATTTGTTATAATCAGACCAACGCATGGTTTTTGGGAATGGGGTGCTGTCGATCATTTTTGGAATAATATCTGGCAGAACATTTTCAGTGGGTTTGCCTTCGTCAATTATTGTCAAACATAAATACTTTCCTTTGGGCATTTCTTTGATAAAAATATCATCCACAGCTTTTCCCCATTTTTCTGCAAACTTGATTGCCGGCATTTTTGGATTCCCATTGTCATCATATGCAACTTTTTGCGGCGGACCTGTCTCTTGACGTGTTTGTTTATTTTGGGAATCTGCAATATCAGAAATATACAATACAAGGCGCCTGGGAGTACCCATAGTACGAATTTCACCATGCGTAATGCGGGCATTTTGCAATGCTGTTGACAAATTTTGGCGCATACTGTTCAATGCAGGCTGAATATAACCAGCGGGTAATTCTTCAGTGCATATTTCAAAAAGCAAATCGTTCATGATATCTCCTTTGTTGTGGCATTCTTTTTAAGTAATGGATATCCCATTTTCTTTCGGCCTTTTAAGTAAGACTGTGCAGATTTTCGGGCCAGTGTTCGAATTCGTGCAATATAGCCGGTTCGTTCTGTCACACTGATAGCACCTCTTGCATCCAGCAGGTTAAAAATGTGAGAGCATTTTAGACAATACTCATATGCTGGAATGGGCAGGTCTTTTTGTACAATATTCAATGATTCATGTTCAAACATATTGAACAATTGGCGAAGCATGTCAATGTCTGCATGTTCAAAATTGTATGCCGATTGTTCAATTTCCTGTCTGTGGTGGACTTCACCATAAGTAATGGAATCATTCCACTGAATATTGAAAACATTATCAATACCCTGTAAATACATACAAATACGTTCAAGGCCATAGGTTAGCTCCACAGAAACCGGATGAAGCTCAATACTTCCGGCCAGTTGAAAATAAGTAAATTGTGTAATTTCCATGCCATCCAGCCAGACTTCCCATCCCAGGCCTGAAGCACCAAGTGTGGGAGATTCCCAATCATCCTCAACAAATCGAATATCATGTGCCAATGTATCAATACCTATTTTTTTTAAGCTTTGAAGATATAAATCCTGAACATCTGTGGGGGAAGGTTTTAGCAAAACTTGATACTGATAATAGTGTTGCAATCTATTGGGGTTCTCACCATATCGACCATCAGTGGGGCGTCTTGATGGTTGAACGTAAGCTGTTTTCCAGGGCTCAGGCCCCAGAGCTTTCAAGAGTGTGGCTGGATGAAACGTGCCAGCACCAACTTCCATATCATAGGGTTGAACCAGAACACATCCTTTTTCTGCCCAAAATTTTTGAAGTGTCAGAATGATTTCCTGAAATGTCATTGATTATCTCCTTCAATGATTACACCGCAATCTGCGATTTTATTTTGTAATAAAGCGGCATCTGGGGACTGATCCAAAAGAATCAGCCAGACATCTCGCAATTCATTAATTTGTTTTTTATCACCAATGGCCCAAACACACCCGCCGCCACCAGCACCTGTAAATCTGGCAGCACATTGATTGTCAATCGCTGCCTTTAGCAATTTTTTACCTGTTTGATCAAATACATCTGGTGTCATTTGCATGCGCAGATCAACTTCTGACTGAATTTCTGAAATGGCGGTAGTCCAATCTTTTTTACCCAGAGCTTTGATAAATGACTGGGTATGTAAAACAATTTGTTCCCAGTTTTTTCTTGTTGTGCCTGTAAGAAACTGTTCAACCCATTGTCCATTGATGTCTTTTGATTCGTGAGGTATGCCACAGTAAGCAATGAGAATGTGTTGTTCCAGTGCTATAAAATCACTTTTTGAAAATAAGATTTCCTGATTGAATGTTTTTTCAGGCCCTGATGTTTTAAAATACCAGGCATTAACACCTCCAAATATGGCAGCCAGTTGATCCTGGATTCCACAAGAAACGCGGGCCACATTGCTTTCAATTTGATAAGCCAAGAATGCCATTTGATCTTTTGAAACAGGCTCATTGACAATATGAGAAAGCGCTGCAATCAATGCCACTGCGGCTGTTGATGATCCGCCTAATGCGCTTCGGGGAGGGGAGCTGGACTCAATTTGGATATGTATTCCAGATATTCGATAATAACTTACTATCGCAAACATCAGTCCCATAGGATGATCAAAAGGGAGATGTTCCGCTGGAAAACAGACACTGTTGAAGCCTTTGGATGTTATCTTGACTTCACCGGCTGAATATGGGTGCAAGGTAACACGGGTACGCATGTCCAATGCAATATTGAATGTGCATGGATTTAAATGACGCAATGTGTAATAAAACAAAGGGATATCCAAGGTTCCGCCTGCATCTATTCGACATGGTGCTGATGTGATGATTTCTCGGTTTTTGGGGTATTTTGTCATAATTATTACTCGCTTGATGTTCAAGTTTTTTGCAAAACTACAGTACAGATCGTTTTCAGACGCTGTCTGGGTAAAAGCCGTACCATTTTTTCAAAAGTCAAGATAAAAACTTGAACCTTGAGTTAGAGGTGTTAAAACCTTGTAAATACTGATTCTGATAAAAAGGAATAACTTTTTTGAGAAACTTTCCCTAACTTGTACATATACGCCTGGTGAAGCCTTGAGCAACGTTTTGCAATAATTTTAGCCCTGAAATAGCTTAATCAAGGGTTTATCCTGGTCGATTCCGGTTTTCATTTAAGGCAAACATAATTCGGTTGTCTATTGTAAATCAAGGATTCGCGCATTCATCTGTTCCATAATGTCCAGGGCAATCTGAAGCGCATCACGTCCGGCTTTTCCCGGAACTTCAGGAAGGTTTCGGTTCTGAACGCATTTGATAAAAGATTTGATTTCAGAGTTTAAAGCATCCCCATCATCAAAATGAAATTTTTGAATTTCCATGCCGGGTATAATGGCATCTTTGGCTGATTCTTTTCGCTTGATATACGTAATGTCTTTTTTTGCAAAGTCTACTGAAAAATAGGCATCCTTTTGAAAAATGCGTATCTTTCTTTCCTCTTTCATGGAGATTCTACTGGCAGTCACATTGGCAATACATCCTTTTGTGAATTCAATTCGGGCATTGGCGATGTCAACATCAGAACAAATTACTGGCACACCTGCCGCATGAATACTTTTCACCTCAGACTTTGCAAAATTCTTAATGATATCAATATCATGAATCATTAAATCCAGCACAACACTTACATCAATGCCCCGGCCTTTATACACACTGATACGATGGGATTCTATAAATAAAGGACGAGACACTAAATCACGTATGGCTTCGACCACAGGATTGAATCGCTCAAGGTGTCCCACTTGAATTAAACGATTTTTGTCTTCAGCCAGTTGAATAAGTTCATCTGCCTGGGAAATCGTTTCTGTAATAGGCTTTTCAATCAAGACATCAATATTGTTCAATAGGCAATCCTTTGCAACCGCATAATGCAATTGCGTTGGAACCACAATGCTGACAGCATCTACGTGACCAAATAAATCCTGGTACTTTTGATATGCTTTTGTTTCAAATTTTTGAGCAATTTCATCCGCCCTGTCTTTGTGGGAATCAACAACACCAACAAGGTTTACATGAGGCATTCGGGCATATTTTTCAACATGAAATTTTCCCAAATAGCCAGTACCTATAACACCAACATTAAGTTTACTCATATTTCTTTCCTATGATACATATGCCATATTTATTGGCTGTTTCTATGGTTTCATGGCGATCAAACACAATAGAATTTTGGGCCTCAACAACTAATGTAGAGACACCGGATTCATGCATGCTTTCGATGGTTTGAATGCCTATCGCTGGCAGGTCAAATCGCTTGTCTTGATTGGGTTTGCAAATCTTGATCACAACGGCACGACCACTTCCCAATTTACCACCCCGTCTAATCGTGGCATCTGTGCCATCAATGGCTTCTATCGCAAGAACTGTACGTCCCTGAACAACAAGACATTGACCAATATCTAACTCGCCTATTTTAAAAGCTAAATCCCACCCAAATTCAATATCCAGACGTTCCGATTTTTTGGGTTTTCTCCGAGTCCAACATCCTTCTGGAGAAAGTATTTCCGGCAGCAAAAAGGTTGAGGCTTCAATCTTTACACCTTCGTTTTCTAAAAATGTGGCCAGCGAGCGAAGCAAGTTGTCATCACGCATGTGCCGGAGGCTGTTAAGCAATTTTAATGCTTTAAAATCTGGCCTGACATCTCGAAACATGCGTGTTTTGGTGATCGCCCCAACCATGACAGCCTGTGAAACACCATTTGATTTAAAAAATTTAATTAAACGTCCAATTTGTCCTATATGTATCCATTGTAGATCATCAACATATTCAGATAGATCATCCCTGGTTTCTCCAATATGTGCAATTGCAAATATTTTGTAACCTTTGGAACGAGCAGCTTTGGAAAACAGGACAGGAAATTGTCCATTGCCTGCAATTATTCCGATTTTATTCATAATAATATCCCATAAAGGATTTAATAATTTCAAATAATTATTCGAAAATACGTACAATATTTGCTATTTGTTGTCAATACAAAAGACTTCAACACATCAAGATCGTTTTTGATAATTGATTATTATGTTTATTATTCGCTTTGTCATTGCCTTTTTTAATTATTTTGATATAGAAAGAAATAATAATAAAATTTATCAGCAAATATCAATCAAGCACTGAAAACAATTGGTGCAAAAAAATAATAAGGGAGAAAGGTCATGGCCAATGATGATTGTCTGTTTTGTAAAATTGTAAACAAAGAAATGGATACCCAATTTTTATATGAAGACGACACAGTTGTCGTTTTTCGGGATATCAATCCGCAAGCAAATGTACATTTATTGATTGTGCCCAAAAAACACATTCGCAGCATTAATGATTTGACTGATGCAGATGAACCCATTGTTGGCAGAATGTGTACAATTGCCAGGCAAATGGCCCAGAAAGAAGGAATTGCTAAAACTGGCTATAACTTGATATTTAACGTTGAAAAAGGGGGCGGGCAAGTTATATTTCATCTTCATATGCACTTAATGGGACAAAAATCCTGACAAATAATAATTAAGGAGGGCATTATGTTAAAAGCGCCCAGAAAAATGGGATTGGTTTTCTTTCCGGCGTTTGATTGGGCCATCAGCGCAACACATCCGGAACGTGAAGAACGTCTTTTGTATACACAAGATCAGGTATTTGAAGAAGGTATTCTGGATATTGATGGTATTATTGAATATAAACCTGATCAGGCCGATGTTGCCGATATTCAACGAACACATTTTTGCACACCTGATGAACACCACGTGATGACAGAATCCCACTTTATCAGTGCGGGTGGTTCAAAAACAATTGCTGATGCGGTTATGAAAAAAGAGGTTGAAAGCGGTTTTGCCTTAATTCGTCCTCCAGGCCATCATGCCATGCGTGTGGTTCATGGGTGCAGAGGATTTTGCAATGTGAATAATGAAGCTGTCATGGTTGAGTATTTGCGATCAAAATACAATATTGATCGTGTTGCAATTGTTGATACTGATACCCATCATGGTGATGGCACGCAGGACATTTACTGGCATGATCCGGATACCTTGTTTATTTCCATGCATCAGGATGGCCGCACACTCTATCCAGGATCCGGATTTAGTAATGAATTTGGTGGCCCGACAGCAGCCGGTACAACAATCAATATTCCACTTCCACCAGAAACATCTGAAGAAGGCTTTTTGTTTACCATTGATGAAATGGTTTTGCCGATGATTCATGATTTCAAACCCGACCTGATCATTAATTCTGCCGGTCAAGATAATCATTACACAGATCCTTTGGCCAATATGAATTTTTCTGCACAAGGCTATGCAGAACTAAACAAACGTCTAAAACCAGATATTGCTGTACTTGAGGGTGGATACTCAATTGAGGGTGCCTTGCCCTATGTCAATGCAGGAATTATACTGGCAATGGCAGGTCTAGATTTTTCACATGTTAAGGAACCCGATTATGACCCAGAACGTATTCGACAAACATCAAAAACCACTGATTATATTAAAAATCTTCGGGATCAAGTATTGAATGTTTGGGAAATGGGACCGCGTCGCATTGAAAAAAATAGAAATGATAAAACAACTGACACACGTTCCAGAAATATTTTTTACGATACTGACAGTCTTTTGGAGGTTCAGGAAGAGACACTCCAGGTGTGTCATTCATGCAGCGGCGCACTAAAAATTGATTCCTATACAGATCGAGGGGGGAAAATTCTATGTATTCATATCCCCAGAAAAGCCTGTGCTGATTGCGTAAACCTTGGATATGATTGGTTTGATCGAGCGCATCGGAAATATGATCGGGTGTTTCTTCAAAATAGAAACTCAGACATTTATTTGACGCGGTAATTGTATCAATTCGATTTCAGTTTTTGTCCAGAGGTGAACATAAGGTTCGCCTCTGGGTCAAAACACAAACGTTTTACGTGCCGATTACCACAATCAAGCCACAACCTAAATGCCACTGGTGAAGAAGGTGGTTTTTAGAGATTACTTCACTTGCCAGTCCTGAATTATATATTTTTTAACCAGTTTTATCAGTTTAATAGCCAGAAATTTTTAATCACAGTAGGAGAATTATTTATGTATATGTATCGGAAAAACAAAATCCTGCTTTATATTGGTTCAAGTGCAATTCCGCTTGCTAACGCGCGCGGCTCAGAAAATTTCGGCAGCTTTTAATCTGAGCCGCGCGCGTTAGCAAGCGGGACTTTACTTGAAGCAAATATCAAACAGGCTTTCCGAAGCCGCACAAAAGTGAGGCTAATCTAAAATTTGCTCGAAGGGCACTATGTTCCAGAACGTTTTCAACATCTATAAGAAAAAGATTTTAATCACTGATGCGCTTTCCTCTAAAAGAACCTTTTTCACCCAGATGAGTAAAAAATGTCCCTGAAACATTTCTGTTTTGGTCAATAAAACCGGAAGCCGCAATTCCAGTTGAATGATCGCCAATGGCGGTTGTTAAAATCACTGTTCCCTGATTATTAATCCGGCCCTGAATTGGAAAAATTTCAGAAGTTATGGTTTGGATATTTTTTTGAAAGGCACCATTTTTTATTTTAATTTCTGTTGATGCTGTCTGTTGGTCGCCCAAATGAAACGAAATACTGTATGTACCATCATATTGGCTTGTGATGCTCCCCGAATCAGAGTATTTAAATCCATAATACTTACCCGTTCGATTGCCAACTGTGTACTGGCCTTCAACAATGCCATCTTTTTTAATAGTTCCAGCAGAAGTTATGGTGGCCCCTGTACTACTCTGAAGTGTTTTAAAACTAAATTGACCATCTTCTAAAATACTGCCTTTAATAAAAAAGATTTGATTACTCGTATTAACAATCGCACCATCAAGAATGCCATTCTCAATCTCAAAATCAGTAACTGCCCTGAAATAACCCTGGCTTAAAAACGTCACATTATATTTTCCATCAAACTTTGTTGTAAACTGCTGATTATCAGACAGCGTCATTTTTTGAATCGTGTTGCATGAAAACAGGCAAACACTAATGATTGTAATAGCTGCCAGAAATAAAATTTCTTTTTTGTAGATAAAATATTTCTTCACTGTACTCCTTTTTCATGTTATTAAGTTAAACACATTGAACAATCTACCGAGATTTCTCATTCCCACGCGAAGCGTGGGAATGAGTTTCCCTGAATGGGGAACTTATTGTCTGAGAATTCCTAAGTTAAATAAATTGAACAATCTACCGAGATTTGTATACAAAGCTATCATCCTTCGGTGTTTTGCTCCATACGCCAAGATTGTGAACCAGTTTTTTCGACGAATTCATCAATTCTTCAATTCGTTCATTGGTAGCACTGGCTGAAGCGCCAGTATCGGAAGATCTCTTAATGGAAGGTGGCGGAAAACTGTAAGACCAAAAATAATGCCATATTGCCGACACATGTTTATACCCGAATTGAATTGAATTGAAATACCAGGGTTTTATCTCTGTAAATGCACACATATTGTGCAAATCTTTGTTTTCATCACCAATCAATAAAGCCCCACTGGCTGATGACGTTTTATAGCTTTCGAAAATAACGCCTGCTACCCGCAGTTCAATCACATATTGACGCGCAACTTCACCGGTCCATCTTCCATCAAGGTAGCCTTTGGGGTAATTGGAATAAAAAGCATCCAACAGCGCAACACGCGTGGGCAATAAATGATCAGGGATTTCATTATTGTCAATGGCCATACTGACAAGCTTTGTCATGACAATCGCCATCTGATTTCCAAGAGAATGACCAACAATTCGAATTTCATCGCCTTGATAGCCCTGCATTGCATCTCGATAAGATTCATAGAATAGAAGTGACGCAGGTTTATTGGGACCTGTATGATATTTGTTATCCGGCGTCCTCCAACGCATGCGTTTTGGGCCTGCAGCTGACCAGATTTTGGCTTCGGCATTCTTGACTTCAAATTCATCGGCCATCTGATTCCAGTAAAAGACACCGACATTCCAGCCATCCCGAATCCAATCTTCCGCATAATATATGCTCGGTGCGCCATCAGCATCAAATTTAAAGGCTTCTCTGTAATATCTTTTTGTCGTATCTTTCTGCCAACCATGTACGAAGATCAAGGTGGGTTTATTCGGATCGAAATATGGATTGTATTTACCGGTTTTTGCTTTCTGATTTTCATAATTATCTCCAAACCAGTAAATACCATAATCCAAATTTTCAAAGACAGAGGCTTTAAAAGGGAATGGACCCGTGCCCCCAACCTCATCCACTCCATGTATGCCAAAGGCCAAAGAAGATGATCCCAAGATTAAAAATATAATCCCAATACACCTTAATTTTTTCATTTTTTCCTCCTAAGTTTTATGTTTTTATAATTACAATTTTTTCTTATTGGTTTATGTATCACCAAAAACGAATAAGACATGATAAAGCCATCCACTATTTGAAGTGAATCGCTAGAATAATTATCTGGCTAAGATCTAGCAAATATCATGCCAACATATCAATCAATAGGAGGGCTAGAAATGTCTATTTTATCTAACCAAAAAGAAATGATACCAATATGCGCATCTTTTAAAGGGTCATCTTCCTGGAATGTTTCCTGAAGCAGGTGGGCTTCTTCCTTTCTGTTTGACAGAAAAGTAAATTGAAACAAGAGCTTTCTGATAATAATATTTTTTGGATTTTCCTGATGTAGTTTTTTATATTGATGATAACCTTGTTCAATGGCATTCGGCATTTTTTTGACTGAAGCAACCAGCTCTGAATGAAGTGATTCTTGAAAAAGCAACTCGGAATGCCCAATGATACATCGTAATGCCAACATGAATGCATCTTTTTTTAATGCGCTGATTCTTGCCATTTCAAAATATGATTTTGCATTTTCAGTCTCATTGAGCATTGTGTATATTTGTGCCAGAGTAAATAAAATATTGGGATCATTACTGTTTGTCAATGATAAATTGGCCTGATAAGAATCTTCAGATTGTTTTAAATAATAATCTCGGGTAGAAACTTCAAGTAATTGACTATCACTGTATGCTTTGTAGCAATAACCTAACTTTTCATGTAAAATGGCATGATCTTCTATTGATGCTTTTTCCAGATCATGTTGAAGTTTTTTTATGCGATTTACGTGCTTTTCATCAATACGTCCAAGCATGGTGTGAGACATAAATCTGACTTCCGGGCTGTCATCAGCCAGACATTGTTTGAGTATGCGAACAGCTTCAGGTGTACCAATGCGTCCAAGATAATCAACAGCACCTCTTTTCATATCTGGATCGTCGCCGCTTAATATGTCACGAATGGGTTCAACATTCAGTTCATTAGACATGAATGCTTCATGATTCTTGACAGTATCAGGTAATGGTTCATCATCAACAACACGAGCTGTTTCTTCCTGATAATCTTCTGCCAGACCTTTTGATGCAATAAAGCTGGTAATGGAAAAGTATACACAAAAACATCCCGATAAACCAATGACAGGCATAAAAAAGCTGATCCAACCGGTGATATGTGAAAAATAACGAAGGCGTCGAATATCCTGTACTTCATCAGGTGGATAACTGTGCATGACATATTTCATGACCATGTTTTTCGATTCCAGATATGTTTCCTTGTCATTATCATCAAGGTTATCAAGGTGTATCACAATATTTTTTTCAACTGTTGCCTTAAATGATTTATCACTAACAAACATTTCATTACTAATATTAATCAGACGATCAACAACCGGTTCCCAGGTTTGTTTTTCTTTTAGCAAAACAATTAATGAGTCTGTCACTGAAAATCGAGCAAATATTGATAAGATAACAATCAAAAGCGAAGTCATCGCATGAAGGATCAATGCAAGGAACAATGAAAGGTTTCCTGCGTTTTTTTGAAAATAATATAATATGAACGTGCAAGCAGAACATTCCAAAAAAATTGCCCCTATTGAGAATGTGACAGTGATCAATCTTCTGTATTTTTTTTGATATAGTTTTTGTGGTATTTTCATAACTGCATTGCTTTTTGGATCTGTTGATAATGGGTTAGATCCGGATTGTATGGAAACACTGTTGTCTTAAAATTCAATTCTTCTTTATCACCTCTGTAAGGTCGCATGTGAAAATCAGTGATTTCATCTGTAATAGACATATTGATCACAGTTGCTGCATTAAATGTGGTATCTGGCAATAAAATCAAATATGCGGCATCGGTATGGTATTTGATTATAAACTGCTCATTTTCTTGATAATGAAAAAAAATTTCTGTTACAAACCGAAAGATATCTTTTTTTAATGATTGCGAAATCCTGTCAAAGTGCAGAATTTTAAACGAAATAATACAAAATGGTACATTCCTATTACGTGCATCTAGACAGGCATACCATACATTTTTTGTAAATCGAAGGTCTTCATCTGCATTTTCGATTAACTTCTCAGGCATTGTGATGTTATCATAAAGTTGAGCAATACCAGCTTCAATTTGAAGGTTTCTGTTTTCATAAGTGTAAGGTTTAAATTCAAAGGATCGTATTTCACTTAAAATTCTTTCTCGCATTTTTTGTGCATCTTGAATATCTATATGAAACAAAAACAGCACATGGCGTGCAGGGGCGCTATCATAAAACATGATATCCATATCACCGAGCATATTTTGAAAGATGAGGCTCAGCGATGATGTAATGTCTTTTTTATTATCATCTGAAAAAATCTTATAATCAGCAATTTCAACAACCATAACAGTTAAAGGATCATTGCTTTCTTTTGCATTATCAAATTTATACCGGAAAACCAACATAATTTCACTGTTGTACATTTTATCCAGTACAGCCTGTTTCCATTTTTCAGGTGTTTTCATACTTGATTTTGCCCGCAAAGCGCCTGTCAATACCAGCAAATCTTTTTCTTTATCTTCATATGGCTTCACTTTAAAAGCCTTAATTTCATGGATAATCTGTTGTCCCATTTCATTTACAGAGTGATGATCTTTGTTGGCCCAAAACAATGCATACATGGCAGCATTTTCTAGTTTATACATGCAGGTACTTTCGTTTGTATAATGATTAAGAAGTGGATCGATAATACTTGATATATCCTGCTGGATTTGTTTAGAAAATTTATCAAAATCCATGATTTCAAGGAGTAATAACACCATTTGGTCATCAGATGAACAGGCGAATTGGAAACTATCATTCAGTTTTTTTTGAAAATTTAAATCCAGGAATGCGGCTTCCAGCAGATTATTATAGAATGTCATGGTTAAAGACATCCCGGCAGCACCACCTATGACTGAAAAAGAAATATCCTGATCTTGTTCATTTTTAAAAACAACGCCAGACATTTCTTCAATCAGTTTATTTCGGACAACGCGACTTCCCCAAATCGGTGTATTGGGTAAAACCAGAATAAATTGCGATCGATCCTCTCCATGAAACAACAAGTCGATATTTCTAAGTTTTTTTTCAATAATTTTTTTAAATCGCATTAAGACTGTTTGTTGAAGTGCAATTTCACATCCATAAAAGGATTGAATTTCAAAAATGAGTATACTCATTGTATAGCCATAACGTCTTGCTCGAGAGAACTCTTCATCAAAACGTTCTTTAAGATAACTGAATGTTAAAACACCTGTGACTTCATCAAGCACCATTTTTTGTCGGGTGAGTTGATACACGCGGGCTTTTTCAATGGATGCGCCACACCGATCAGAAATACTTTTGAGCATTTGAAAAGATTGTAATGTCAAATGATCAAAAGGAATGGCATTAATGATAATAATGCCCAAAGGACGATTGCGAACCCCTCGAATGGGGGCGCACATGATTTTATTTTCAAAAAAGGTGTGAAGCTCAGGGCGAGAAATCAAATCATTTAGCGTTAAAATATGGCCTTTATACAGGATTTCATGAATTTCACTGTTATAAATATCCATTGTTTCTGGTTGCGATTCATTGTTTTCCCCCTCTAAATTGATAACCTGTTTTAATTGAGATTTGTCATCAGAAAGAATATAAATAGCAGCCTCAGTGACAGACAAATACCTTTCCAACAACTGAATAAGCGCAGGGTAAATTTTGGATTCATCAAGCGTATTCACTTTTTCCTGTGCTTTATATAATGAAGAAAATGTATCTTCTTGTGAAATGATTTCCGAATTCTTTTTTTCTTTATATTTTACAAGGGCATTATACTCTGTCAATAATCGTGAGAATTCTTTTTCTAATTTTGAAAAATCATGTTTTTGTTTGACATGTTCGGTGCGACGAATTTCACCCACCAGACCAATGAATAAAGATACCAGTAAAAAAATGAGAGCATGGTTATACAAGGCTTCAAAAAAAGAAATATTTGTGTAGAAAAATAGCAATATGAATAATTGAACGATAAAAGCAGTAATGCCGGCCACTGATCCGGCAATCAATCCATATCGAACAGCTATTGGAAGCAGAATAAACCAGTATGGATGCGGATGAATTTCCAAGAAGCCAGGATTGTCTCGAAACCAGTAATAATTAATTCCAAGCAAGATGAGAATCCCTATAACGCCCTCAAGTGCTTCAGCGCGCAATAGAAATGATACTTGTGACGAGTCAGTCTTTTGACCTATTTTTTCTTTGGATTCAAAAAGGGCTTTATCGCCAATTTCAAGTTTAATATCAGCTAACATAAAGGTTTATTTGGGTGTGCCCTTTCGATACGTATGCTGAGGGGTGGATTCTAGTTTTGACCATTCTGTACCGAAGGCACACATTATAAGACTCGATATTCAAGTTTTTCTTACAAACTAGTGCCGGAGCTCGTTCCCACGCTCTACGTGGGAATGCATCTGGGACGTTCTGCGTCCCTTGCACTTATGTTTCAGATGTACAAAAAACAGGACGCAGAGCGTCCAGGATGCGTTCCCACGCAGAGCGTGGGAACGAGCAGCGGTAGCTATCTGGAAAAAACTTGAACATCGAGTAAGATTTATATTTTGTCAAAAACAACTAAGTAAGTGGTCATAAATTTTCGGATATTTTGTAGTAACAGAATCCAACCAATATCCGAAACCAATGAAGGGGATAACCTTATGTTCGTCCTCCGAACAAAAAACAAATATGAACATACTATGTTCGAAACAAATACATTTGTTTTAGAATATAGGCATGATACCGGTTTATGTTCGGAAGTGAGCATAAGGTTCGCCCCTACATTGGTTTCGGACATTGGTCGGTTTTTGCTACTCAGGCAACCGATTCAAAAACTCGGCCCAAAAAATATAAAAGTCCAACAAACTGGGATAGCCATCAGGGCAATTCTCCCCAAAATAGCGCAAAGCCCCAATAATATCGGCATGATCACATGATCCCAATACACCCATATAATTCCATTGTCCTTTTTTGGGGTTACCATCAAAATCTTGGATAATATCTGTTGATCCAATAGTGGGACCATCCATAGAACTGGTATTCACCACACCATCATTCTGAAACCAACTTTCATCTATGGGAATTTCATCTGGCTCATTTCGAGAAAATGACCCCATAAAAATGGCTGATGGCAACCATACCAAATCCATTGTCAATTCTGGATATTGATGTTCTGAAAAAGGTGACTTGAATGTCTCTTCAGTGGCAAATGAAAAATAATATACATTTTCTTGAGCATTGGCCCATTTATTAAGATTTTTTGCGCCCTCAGGAGATAAATCAAAATCACTGGTATCTTTTGTGCGACGCCATAGGCTGTGACTCCTTAGACGCTTTGCATATTCCCAAAATGTTTCGTTTTCTTTACGTTCAATTTCCCATTGATCCATTTTAAAATCATAGATCATGCCATCAACCTGACGACTGACCATATTGCCAAAACGAACCAGGCGTTGGCCAAAGGGTAAAACTTTATTCATCATATAATTAACTGTCATACCATCATGAGGGGTTGATATGGTTGTCAGGCTGTGAACCCATTTTTTGCCACCCTGGAATAATGGAGAAAGATCATATGTTGCAGTATTGTTCTGTTCTGCTGCAGCTCCCTTTTCCAATAAGCTGATCAATGCACGTGATGTTTGTCCACCTTGACTATGCGCAACAAGATGAATTTTGTATCGTTTACCTGTATTTGGATTTATTTCTCCCCATTGGGGATAAATGCCTTTATAGTATCGAGAATATCTTCGATGTTGATATTTTTTTGAATGGACTTTTCCATAATCCACATAACCGCCTTTGATATAGGCATACAATTCGCACGCACGATCCCAGTTGCTAGAAAAAGGACCAATTGCGGCAGAAAATACTGGATAACCCTGATTTTTTAATTCTTCTTGAATATCAGTGAATCCTCCCCAATATTTATAACCAAATAGTTCATCTCTTCCAAATCCACCAAATCCATGAACCAAAATAATCGGATAATTATTCAGCGGACCTATTTCATACAATGGCTTGCCATCAGCAAAATAATACAGTTCACTTACATTGCTTTGCTGGCATGCAATAATATAAACAATGTTTATTATCACGAAAATTCGTAAAATTTTTTCGAGCATTTATCAACCCCCTATCAAAGAGGATTGCAAATACTATTCCCAGGGTAATTGGTTTTGATAAGAAAGTTTATATGACCATAATTTGTTGTAAATGGGGAGCGTGTGAGGGGCTGTTTTTTAACCGCCAATGCCTATCATTTGATCTGTAACTGCTTTATTATTTATGTGTGACTGGGGTTTCAGTTTGACAGCAGCTTTAAGCCAATATTGAATTTCTGAATCAGAACAACCATTTCTGATAGGGGTTCTGATATCAATGGTTTTGTCTGAGAGCAGACATGCACGTATATGTCCATTGGCAGTCAGGCGAATACGATTACATGTCTGGCAAAAATGATGACTGATGGCATGAATGAATCCTATTTCGCCCAAAGCTGAATCCAGTTTAAAACGATCTGCCGGGCCATCATGAAAGGATCTTTGCACAGGAATGAGTTGCCCCAAATGATGTTCTATATTATTTTTGATGGTGTCAGCACTTACCCATCGTTTATCATAAAGATCGGAGTGTCCCACAGGCATAAGTTCAATAAAACGCACCCAAAAAGGATATTTGCGTGTTAACTGTGCAAATGCAGTCCATTCATCATCATTGATACCATTCATTGCAACAACGTTGATTTTGATTGGGTGGATCCCTGCTTCATGTGCTGCAATCAGGCCACTCCATACCTGATGCCACCGATTGGCACCTGTGATAGTTTTGTATTTTTCTGAATTTAATGTGTCTAGGCTGACATTGATTCGATGTATGTGGGTATTGATAATATCTTGGACATGACGTTCAAGTAAAACACCATTGCTGGTAAAAGAAATATCTTCAAGTTCGGTAAGCGACGAGAGTTCTTTTAAGAATGAGAATACGCCCTTTCGCACGAGCGGTTCACCGCCTGTAACGCGAATTTTCTTTATACCCAGCGGAATTGCAGATTTTATCACACGAAATATTTCTTCGTAGCTTAAAATATCTCTATGGTTAAGTTTTTTAAAATTGGGACCTGTCCGACAATATATGCATCGCAAGTTGCAACGATCTGTAATTGATACACGCAGGTAATTGAGTTGTCTTTGCCATTGATCAATCAAATTCATGGAAAAGGATTTATCCCTTTTGAAAATTTTGGTGCTTATTCGGACAAAAAAAAGCAGATTTGATGAAAAGATGGACAGATCGTCAATAATCTGTCCATCTTGATTAAAAAATTTATTTTAATGAATAACAGCTTCAACCCGACGATTCATTGCGCGATTTTCTTTTGAATCATTGGGCATAGCCGGTTTTGAAGAACCAAAACCTTTTGCGGTAAGTTGATTGTCTGAAACACCACCTTGGATCAGCACTTTCTTGACATTGTTCGCACGTTGGACTGACAGTGTCATATTGTAATCGTCAGATCCGGTGTTGTCTGCATGGCCCTGCAATTCCACTCGTAAGTAAGGATTTGCTTTAAATACTTTAACAGCGTCAAGTAGTTTTTGTTTGTATTGATACTGAATATCCGCCTTATTCCAATCAAAGAATGTTTTTTGAATATTCCAACAGCCATCAGCATCAACAATGGCACCATCCGGTGTTCGGTTACATTGATCTGCATCATTGGAAACACCATCACCATCAGCATCTGCACCTTGAATATCCATTTCAACCAGACCAACATTTGAAGCGGCGAAGACAATACTTTGAACGTAAGCTTTTATCGCCTGTTTGGTGCTCAGTTTGCTGGCAGACACAGGATAACCAGATGAAGCCTTTTTGGTCAATTGATCCATATAAGTTGTACCTTTTGGATGATTTCCAACGCGAATCGTAAACAGACCAAGGCGTTTTCCCAAATCCGCAGCCATTATTTCAGCGGATTTTAGTGCATAATTATTACAGGAAATCCCATCACTGATAATAATCATTGCAATGTTACCGGATACATTTTTAAGATCGTATTTGCCGGCATTTATTGCGGCACTTAAAGAGATATTGCCTTTGGCAGTTGTAACATCATTTATAGCCATTTGGAATTTATGAGGATTATGCCTTGACAACCCATAATTTAACTGTGTTGTATTGGCAACTGTTCTCATACCAGTTGTCAGCTCTAGATTCTTCAGTTCATGATTCAGCATGGTAAGGATATTTTTGGATATATCCAGTTTTTTCTGCCCAAATGCTTGATCATTCATTGTTGATGTGGCATCAAAGATTACAAGCAAGGTATCAATTTTCTGAACAGCATCGGTTAACATGTTTGGATCAATTTTCTTTTTGCCAAAAAATGAACATGCTGAAACAAGTCCACACATCATAAAAATTACAGTTAATTTGCCCAAATTTTTCATCATTAATAATTCTCCTTTTTGTTTTATTTCAAAATTATGATTTGCCATTTTTTTTCTTTGAAAAATTTCTTGAGGAATGCTCGAAAGATAAGTTCCGCATTTGCGATAATCAAACACGTCGTGTATGTTTGACCTTGCCAATTTGAAGGGAAACTTATTTTTTGATCATTCCTGAGAAAAGTAAATAACGAACCTAAATTTTGAATGAATTAAATTTTTATAATTATCGCACTATATAAAACATATGTTAAATGTCAATATATTTATTTCTAAAAAGTTCTCAAGCGATAAAAAATTACTTTATTTATTCACTTTTTTGTTTTTACAAGAATTATTACTTTAGCAGTTCAATTGATATGCGACCTTTGTTCGTTTTCTCGGGGGCGCATTCCCAAAAAGTCGGTTATGTTTTCTTAGCCCTGAAAGGGCGGCAACATACCAGCCCAGGGCAACGCCCTGGGTAATTTTCTGAGCCGCGCGCGTTAGCAAGCGGTATTTCACTTGAACCAATATAAAGCAGGATTTTGTTTTTCCGATACATTTAAAAAGTAACGCCCTTTCAGGGCTACATCGTTGGTTAATTTTTCCCCAGGGTTGCCCTGGGCTGGTATGTTGCCGCTCTTTCAGGGATAAGAAAACAAATGTCCGACTTTTTGGGAATGCGCCCTTCTCGGGTACATATGTTTTCTATTGTACATTTCGTTCTACACTTGTTTTCAATAAACAACATGCAATTCTGTGATTGGGATGTCCATTTTCATCATATGAAATGTTACCCGGTTGAACCAGTTTGTTCATTACACATCCCTCAGGAATATTCAAACGAAACAATTGATTTTCATTTATTGGTGGCATGGGGACAAGGTGGTTGTCAGTAATACTAAAACTATGAATCGGATAGTCTTCGCATAAAGGACATTGATACACACGACCATTGGGAAACACAAAAAAATGCTCTGCAACACGTCCGGCACATTCAAATTTTTCATCAGGTTCAAGAAAAACTCTTGGGTATGTTACAGAAATGCCAAGATCTGCAACTTCCTTTGCAACAGCAGGCACATGGGTCATCCATTCATCATATGAAACTTGTAAGTCTTTACCCTGACTCTTATTTGCTGAGTTTCCGCGAATACCAATAATCTGAATGAAAAATTTTTGAATATCCAAAGGGGCGATCAATGATGGCATCTTATGTAAGGCATGAATATTCATTGCGCTGACTGTATAAATCAGACTGACTGCAAAGCCTTTTTTTCTTGTGGCATGAATCCCCTGAATACATTGTTTAAAAACCCCTTTGCCCCGAATGAGATCATTGATGCATTCATTGGGTCCATCAAGACTAAAACTGAAAAAGTCAACATCATTGGGCGTAACTTTTTGAAGAATATCACAAAACAAAAATCCATTGGTATCTACTGTAATGGAGCGATAATTGATTTTTCTTGCATGTTTAATGGCTGAAGATAATTCCTGATGAAGTGTGGGTTCACCACCAAGAAAGACCAGATCGGTATTGTCTTTTTTAAGGAGATCCAACCATTTTATGATTGTTTCTAAAGGAATTGTTCCAGAACCATGTTGTAAAGGGTCAATGTAACAATGTGTGCAAGATAGATTGCATTGTGTTGTAATATGCAAAAAAACACTGCGTGTATTGCGCTTAAACTGAATGGTGGGTTTCATTACGCTTCCAGGCTATCCTTTGCAATGTTTTCATCAAATGATACAGGATAAGATCCATCAAAACAGGCTTTGCAAAAATAATTTTCTGGTTGCGGCATACAGGTGGATTTAAGCAATCCATCAATGCTGATATAATGTAAACTATCCAGTCCAAGAAAGTCTTTGAGCTCTTTCTGGCTTTTACTGGCAGCAATCAATTCGCCACGTGTTGAAAAATCAATGCCATAATGACAGGGATATCGATGTGGTGGGCTGCTAACACGCATATGAATTTTATTGACCCCCAGCTCGCGAAGTGTTTTGACCCGGGTTTTGATCGTTGTACCGCGTATAATCGAATCTTCAATAATAATAATATCTTTTCCTTTGAGCACTTCCTTTACAGGATTCAGTTTTACCCGAACACTGAAGTCTCTCATACTTTGAGTAGGCTGAATAAAGGTTCGACCAACATAGTGATTGCGGATCATGCCCATTTCAAATGGAATACCTGATGCTTCAGAATAACCAATGGCCGCATAAGTGCCAGAATCAGGAAATGGCATGACCATGTCAGCATTTACAGGGGCTTCTTCTGCCAGACATCGACCATGGGATTTTCGAATCTGATACACGTTTTTTCCATCAAAAGTGCTATCCGGCCTGGCAAAATATATGAATTCAAAGATACAAAATGCACGTTGATTTCCTTTGGGCAACTGTATGGACTTTATACCTGAATCGCTAATTATAACAATTTCACCGGGTTCTAATTCCCGAATAAAATCAGCCTGAACAAGATCCAGTGCACATGTTTCAGATGCCAATACTGGCTTTCCCTGTAATTCCCCCAGGCATAAAGGCCGGAATCCATAAGGATCGCGAATTCCAACAAGTTCCCCCTTGCTTGTAAGCAATACATAAGAAAAAGCTCCTTTCATGCAAGAAACAGAACTAATTAAAGCAGATTCAAGGCCTAATTTCATATTTTTTACAAGCAAATGTAAAAATAATTCACTGTCTGTCGTGCTTTGAAGAATAGATCCAGAATCTTCAAGCTGATTTTTAATTTCCAGCGCATTGATCAGATTTCCATTATGTGCAACAGCATAGGTGCGTTTCCGATGGCGTACCATAAAAGGCTGCGCATTGATCAGGGTTGAACCGCCTGTTGTTGAATATCGCACCTGTCCAATGGCTGAATGGCCTTTTAACGATTCCAGATGATTGAGTGTAAATACATCGGAAACCAATCCCATATTTTTATACGTTTGAACGCCCTTGCCATCAAAAACTGCAATACCAGCACTTTCCTGGCCGCGATGCTGAAGCGCATATAGTCCGAAATATGCCAGTTTGGCAGCTTCGGAATGATTGAATATTCCAAAAATACCACAGGCTTCCCTGGGTTTTTCAAATATATTGTCAGATATTATATCCATTGCTTATCTCTAACTAATTGTTTTTATTTTGCATAAACAGATAAATTGTTTTCTTTGAGTAATAACGCAAATGTGTATAGTCAATAAATAAGCAAAAAGCAAGTTGATTTTAAAAAAGAGAATTAAGCCTGTGTCGGTTTTTCAATTCTGTTTCATTCATGAAATATGTGTATCAATAATATTTTTTAACTGAGTTTTTTCATAGGGCTTTGTCATATATCCATTGATACCCGCATTCATACATGCTTGCTTATCACTTTTCAAATCTGATGCACTGATAACAAGAATTTTAATATCATGATTTTTGACATTTGATTCAGGATGACGAACAATTTTAGCAAGTTCTATGGCAGACATATCTGGCATAAAGAGATCAGATAATACTAAGATATAATCATTTGTTGACAGTTTTGACAAGGCATCAGTGCAATCGGCAGCAAGGTCTGGAACATAGCCAAGGTCTTGCACAGTATTTTCTGCAATCATTTGGTTGATTTTCTCATCATCAATGATCAATATTTTATTTGAATGGGATATATTTTTTGGGGGCGGTTTTTCAGCTTTTTGAATCGCTGATGTTTGATTCAACATTTTTTGCAATGCGGTATAATGAATCGGTTGCGTCAAAACGTCACAAAAAGCATGCGGATGATTAGAACCTATTTTTTTGAGAAGTACCCATTTGGCAGATAAGGTTGCGGGGTTATCTTCAAGGTTGTCCTTAATGCATGAAATGTCTTGATCATAGATATCTATATCAATAAACAGGTATTTGCATTTAATCTGGTCAATATTAAGATCTCTGAGTATGGCTAAGGTTTCAATTGAATCTTTGGCTTCATGACATTGGCAATGGCATGTCTTTAATAAATTAACAATGGCATGTCGGGCTTTATCATGAGAATGAATAACCAATACATGCATTTTGGTGTCATCAAGCCTCTGATCTTTTGTTTGAATTTTCTGCTCTGGTAAAGCAGCAGTAAATGAAAATGTTGATCCCATTCCTTCCTTACTTTGAACCTGGATTTGACCATTCATAAGTTCAACAAGTTGTTTGGATATCGATAGGCCCAGGCCAGTACCACCATATTTACGTGCTGTGGATGCTTCAAGTTGGGAGTAAGGTTTAAACAACTGGTTCAAACTATCTGATGCAATGCCTTTACCCGTATCCTGTATTGCAAAATGGAGCATATTATCAGCGTGCTTACGCACATAAATGGTTATTTCACCTTTATTGGTAAATTTGATTGCATTGTTCACAAGGTTAATGATTATCTGTCGCAACCGATTGGAATCTCCAATAACAGTTGTATGAAGATCTTCCGAAATAATACAGGCATATTCCAGGCCTTTTTTATAGGCTTCGATGGCATAGATGTCTGATATGTTTTCAAGCAGCTCTCTTAGATCAAATTGAATGAGATCAAGCTCCAATTGATGTGCTTCAATTTTTGACAAATCCAGAAGGTCGTTAATTAAGCATAATAAAGATGTGGCTGTCTGTTTAGCCATATTGACATATTCTTCTTGATGTGTATCCAGATTTGATTGAAGGAGGATATTCAAAACATTCATGATTCCATTCATTGGAGAACGTATATCATGACTGATATTGGCCAGGAAATCGCTTTTTGCGGCATTGGCTTTTTCTGCGCGCTTGATTGCATCCTGAAGTTGAACTTGCGTTTTCACACGCATGAGCAGCTCGTTATCATCAAAAGGTTTGGTAACATAATCCACTGCACCGAGTTGAAAGCCTTTAACAATATCATCGGTTTGTGCTTTTGCGGTAAGAAAAATTACCGGGATGTCTGAAGTTTCAGGATTGGATTTCAGAATGCTGCAAATTTCAAATCCATCAATGTCAGGCATCATGATATCCAAAAGTACCAGTGTTGGTTTATTTTTTTCAATTGCATGAACAGCCTTTTTACTGTCTGTCAGTGCTAAAACGCGATATCCCTTAGTTTTTAATATCTGACCCAATAGTTGAATGTTTTTGGGGACATCATCTACGATGACAATAAGTGGTGCTTCCATCAATATCTCCTTATTTCAAAGGGTTCGGGCAAATTTCATAGCCATCAGGCTAACGCAAAGGTTTTTCAAAAGAAAAATATTGGAATCAAACCTGAGAAAAAAATCATTGCAACATTCAATTTTTATTGATCAAATTTGAAAATTTTTTCAGAACTTCAGATAAACGCTCAATATCAAACATTTCAGCCAAAGAAAGAACCTCCTCTGTCCATTCTAATAAAGGCTTGTATTGATATGATGAACCAATTTGTTTTATTTCATTCGCTATAATTTCAATTTCATCTATCAGAATGCCTTCTTCCACATGCATCATAATTTTAGGTTCAAAATTTTTAATTTGTTCGTTCAATTCAGGTGGAATTGTTTCACTGGTATCTTGAACCATTTCATTTTGATGCGCATTTTCATCATGAGCTTGCTGTTGATTATGAACATATGTTTCTGAATGATAAGGAATAAATTTTTTTAAGGATGCAATTACAGCGCTTTGAGTGACAGGCTTTAACAGATAATCTTCAAATTTAATTGTATTTAATTGATTTGAAACGCCTTTCATTGCGGATGCGGAAAGTATGATAATTGGAATCTGATCTGTTGATGCATCATTTTTCAGCCTTGATGTCGCCTCAAATCCATCCATCACAGGCATTTTGATATCCATAAAAATAACATCTGGTTGCGTTTCCTTTGCTTTTTTTATAGCTTCCAGGCCATTTGCTGCAGTCATTAATGTAAAATTGTAATCTGCTAAAAAATTTTCCATAAGAATGATGTTATTCATTACATCATCCACAATCAGAACTTTGGCATGATCAAACTTTATATTTTCATTGATTTCTTCTGCAGCTGCGTCCAAATCATCTTTCTGTGTTAAACAAGCAACGTTAACATCCGGTAATTCAAATTGAAAAACAGAACCTTTGTTTTGCTCACTTTTAACGTGAATGACGCCATTCATCATCTCAATGAGCCTTTTGGTAATCGCCAAGCCCAGTCCAGTGCCGCCATATTTGGAGTGTTGTTGTCGATCCTTTTGTCTGAATGATTCAAATATCACTTCTAGTTGATTTTCTGGAATGCCAATACCGGTATCTTTGACACCAATGACGAGACATAATTTACTGACATTTTCTACAGTAAATTTTGTTTTGACAAAAACAGAAACTTCGCCTTGTTCTGTGAATTTAATAGCATTACCAATTAAATTGAACAGGATTTGTCGTATACGAACTTCATCAAGAATTAAGGATTCTGGTAAGTCTGGATCAATTTCAATATGATAGGAAAGCCCTTTGGATTGCAAACCTGGCGCGAAAGTCTGACTCATTTCCTGAAGAAGTGTTGTTAGAGAAACATTTGAATATTGGAGCTCTAGTTTTCCAGCTTCAATTTTTGATAGATCAAGAATGTCATTAATCAGGCCCATTAGCGTTTTTCCACTGCTGACAATGGTTTGAACGAAATTTATATGCTTATCTTTTGTCAGATCTTTTTTCAATAGCTCAGAAAAACCAATAATGGCATTTAGCGGTGTTCTGATTTCATGGCTCATGTTAGCCAGGAATTCTGATTTGGTTTTATTGGCAGTAGTGGCTTCTTGTTCTGCGCGTTGACGAGTTTCTATTTCATTTTCCAATTGTTGAATGGTTTGCTGAAGCTCCATCGTGCGGTCCTGAACAGTTTTTTCCAGGGTTGCCTGGTTTATAGCGATTTTGTTCAGCATAAAATCCATTGCTTGTTTCACCACCATCAGTTCTTTTGTTTTAGGCGAACTAAACTGTGGTAGTGGCTTCAGGCTTTGAATATCTTGAACTTGTAGGTGAAACGCCATTTGTGAAAAAGGTTTGAGCATCATGGAAATAATCCACCAAAACAATATAATGATCACTATAATTGTTATGATGCCAAAAAGAAAACTTATCTGAATATTCTTCTCAATATAATTCATAAACTGACTGTTGATTGTAAAATAGGCTGCACCAATTAAATTTCTTGTTGAGATCGAATATAATAGAAGCTGTGTTTCCTGGCAATCCTTGCATATAAAACTTGATACCGAGATATCAAAACAAGTATCAGAATCGCCATGAGCGGTATGATGGGAAATATCAATGGTGTCATAATCCATTTCCAGACGAATACCAACCAGAAATTGATAATTGGTATTTGAATCCTTAAGTAGTAAAATTCTGCCCATGAATTCTTTTAATTGCTGAGGCGTTAGCGTATTTCGGTTATTTTCAATAAATGTTTCCAATCTGTATGCCTGAATCTGTGAAAGGGCAGTAATGCTAGAAATTGTGTTGTTTCTAATCTGAGGGAGAAGAATTAAAAACCAGTAAATAGAAGCCATACATATGAAGGTTATGCCCAGCCCGATAAACATCGATAAAACTGAGCCGCGAATGGGAATATATTTTTTTTCCTTTTTACTCATATTTATTTGAAACTCTTATAAAAAATGATTTCATTTTTATTGCGGCACGATGAGCTGTTTTTAAATTGAAATAGGGAAAAATTTTTTCAGTAATATGGATACCGCCTGTGGCTCCTTTTTCAACATCCCCTTCAAAAGGAGAAAAAACAATATAGTTTTTTTCAATACTATCATCAATTATGGGGGGCAGACAAATCATTGACTCAGCAATAAAGAGTCCTGCAATTATTTGCTTTTCTATTTTTTCTAATTCCTGGACTGATAAAACAACCACCTTGATTGGGATACCCCGAATTTTTCCCAGACTTTTTAAACGTTTTGCCATATCATCAGCGGTTTGTTTATCGTATTGATAGACAATTGCAATACAAAGATTGTTATTATTATCTGTTTTGTTGCTTATATTGACATCTGATGCTAAAAAGCTGGGGAATAATTCAATACCGATCAATAGTCGTTTATTATCTGATCCTGCTATTTCAGGTAATGTAAAAAAAATGCATGGAATAGTGATTAAAAAGAATCCTGTCAGAATTTTTTGCACATATGTTGTGGTGTATGGAGCCATTTGTTATTGCTTTCTGATATTGTAATAAATATAGTTCGTTGAAAAAATTCGAATCTTTCTTCTAGCACTTGAACGAAGTTTTCAGAGCCGCGCGCGTTAGCAAGCGGCATTGCACTTGAACGAAGTTTTCAGAGCCGCACGCGTTAGCAAGCGGCATTGCACTTGAACCAATATAAAGCAGGATTTTGTTTTTCCGATATATGAACATAGTGCCCTCCGGGCAAATTTTAGATTCGCCTAACTTTTGTGCGTCTTCGGAAAGCCTGTTTGATATTTGCTTCAAGTAAAGTCCCGCTTGCTAACGCGCGCGGCTCAGATTAAAAGCTGCCGAAATTTTCTGAGCCGCGCGCGTTAGCAAGCGG
>Ga0272440_1000719_pt1 | contig 27929 bp, 26 predicted proteins | sample SSMMMBAug17_FD_192440 | JGI IMG/M metagenome (GOLD analysis project Ga0272440, IMG submission 192440) | Marine sediment archaeal communities from Little Sippewissett salt marsh, Falmouth, MA, United States - SSM-MMB-Aug17 | ecosystem: Environmental > Aquatic > Marine > Wetlands > Sediment ... | reverse complement strand
ACTCCTCCTGGTTGCACATTGTGTATGGCTCATACCCGCTAAAATGATTACTAAAAGAAAAGCCTGTGAAAACATATGAAGCTTGTGCAGATAGTTCCCATTCAGCTTCTGTAGGTAATCGGAAACCATTTGCATTCCAATCGACATAAATACTGTCACTGATATCACTCTTATATAAACTTGATGAAATATAATTTTCACTCGTGTAATAACAGGGGCTGTATCCCATTTTTTCACTTAAAGCATTAGAAAACTTCAAGGTATCATACCAGTTAATTTTATTGACAGGATAATTTGTTACACATTTATTTATGGGAATGGAATAGCCTTTTGAATTTGCCCATTCCGCAATCAGATTCCATTCTTTGCACTGAACTTCGTTTTCCAACATGTTGAAGTTTCTTGTTAATGCTATGGGATGTTCGCAGGTAAAACTGTCTTTGCTTCCCCCCCTTAAATAAAGGATAGAAGGACTTACATTAATACTAACGAACGTGAGTGTTATTGCATCAGGTTCATCTCTGTTGATTACTTCCAAAGTTTCACTTATTGTTATATCTTGTTTTTGGCGTAACCTGTGTTTGTCTTTGGGATAAACCTTAACATACTTATCATTACTATTGTTTTTTGAATCACACAATATTTTCAGTATATTAATAACATCTGAAAGGGTATGAACATATTGACTATCAGATTCATTTTTAGGAACAGTCAATAGCTTCAATATATAAATGGCATCTGCAAGTGTATACCCTGAATCGTTTTCAGTTATTTGACCTAAAGCATAATTGTTTTGAATTAATGAGAGTAAACATATTAAACTCATTAATAATAATTTTCTTGACATTGATTTTACCTCCTTATTAATAAATAGTTAATCTTTTATTCCTGATTATATCGGATTTTGGGGAGTAATAAATTCAAATACTTGTATGATGGATTTGTTCATCCTTTTTTTAGAATCAGAATTTTCAGAATTTAAGAAATTTTCAGAATTAAGATATAGATAGCTCTATTACACCACTAATATTTTCTTAATTCTGAAAATTCATATAATTCTGTGAATTCTGATTCAAAAAAAAAGGTCGAGCAATTAACAATTATTGATGCTCCCCAAAACCTGATATAATCAGAAAATAGAGATGATTAAATTAAAAGAAAATATCAATATTGTAATTTATATTATCTGTCAAGCGAGGCAAAAATAATTTGTGTTGATGACAGATCGGTTATATATAAATAAACTTATGCAATAGAACTGATGTTTTATATGTTAATGTTTGGTTGGCGGAATGACAACCACTGATGGTAATAAAAAAACAGGCAATTATTCGATGAATGATTTTCCAGAAACAATTATAGATTTCCATGTTCATTTATTTCCTTCCCCTTTATTTGATGCCATATGGAAATATTTTTCCAAAGTATACCGTTGGAATATTCTTCATCGTTTATATGCGAAAGATTGTATTCATTACTTGTTTCAAAAAAATGTTCGACCTTTTGTGTATTCAAACTATGCTCATAAAAAAGATGTGGCAGCATATCTAAATGAATGGAACATAAAAATTCTGGAAGAAAACGATGATATTTATTGCTTTGCAGCCTTTCATCCTGATGATGATAATGCTATTGGCATTGCCAAAAAAATTTTAAACCATCCGAAGGTATTGGGTATAAAATTACAGTTCCTGGTAACACAATTTTATCCATCAGATGAACGCTTATTTCCGCTTTACGAATTGATTATTGAAAAGAAGAAACGGCTATTACTTCATATTGGAACAGGCCCTGCTGGAAATGAGTTTGTGGGTGTGGATCAGTTTTATCCTGTTTTAAAACGTTATCCAGAATTACCCGCAAATGTTGCTCATATGGGAGGATTTGAATATCAAGCCTTTATGGAGCTATTAGATATTTATCCAAACGTGTATCTTGATACAGCCTTCTCTTTCTTACCTCATAAAAACCTTATGTTCAACTTAGACTCATCATGGCTGATTAGATATCAGGATCGAATAGTATATGGGTCAGACTTTCCGAATCTCATTTTTCCACGAAAAACAGAAATTGACACTTTACTCCAATTGAATCTTGGATCCCATTGGTATGAAAAAGTTTTTAATACCAATGGGATACAACTTATAACCGATTCGTACAACCCAATTTAGATGTCACATTAGTGGCTGATTTCTTTTGATTCGGTTGCATAAGTATTCAAAGCACGTTTGGGATTTTTCTCAACGTTTTCAAGAATTTTGGTCACATCAGATTCAGGCATCCAATCTATTTTTCCTGTTGCCACATTGTAAATAGCCCCTATTACTTTTACCTTACCTGTTTTAACAAGCTCTCTAGTGATCGGACTATTCATAAATAAATCTTCAACAGATTGCCAGACATTTTCAACAATGGCATGTGGAATTAAATCCTCACCATGAAGATTTGAATATTTTTCTGAAGCTCGTTTAACAGCAGGTAAAATATTATCAATTAATGGGGGAATATTTCTTTCCAGTTTATGTTTTTTCCCATGATAAGAATGTGTAACCGCTGTAACAGCACCACACTTAGTATGTCCCAATACTAACATGACAGGTGTGTGAACATGCGCCAATCCATATTCAATAGATCCTATCTCATCAACATCGCATACATTTCCAGCCACCCTTATGACAAATATATCCATTACTCCAGCATCAAAAATTCTTTCAACAGGAACTCTTGAGTCGGAACATGTTATGACTGTTGCGTATGCATAGTCAGCTTGATCAGAATTCCCAGCAAGTAAGAGTGCTTTATTATCCGTATGCGGATGGATCGAGTTTCCAGAAATAAAACGCTTGTTTCCTTCTTTTAAAAGAGCTATCGCTTTTTGAGCACAAGGTTTTACATTCTGGTTTTTGTGAGTGGATGTTGTTTTTAACAGACAGGACCTTTCTGAAGAAGATAATGACAGACATTTCCCTGTTAAAGGGCATGCCTTCTTACATGAAAAAAATGTGGATGTCGAACATCCCATTGCTAAAAATAAGAAAATACAACAAATCAATGCATAAAAAAATCTTTTCATTTTAAGAAATCTCCATAATTATCATAATTATTGTTATTATTTCCCCATATCAACAATCTGATATGGGGTAGGCATCTGTAAATGAAGCTGTTTTTTTGCTATTTGAATAATACGCTCTGGAGATCGTAGTCGGGCCTGTTCAATTTGAAGTTCATTTTTTAGGCTGATAAGATGTTCAATCCTTTTTTCAAGGTCATGAATATCATAGCCATGTTGTAAATATTGAACCCTGCACCAGGTATATAAAAACATTTCTATAATTAATACCGTAAGTACAAGTCCTCGAAACCAATATTTGCGATTTATTTTTGGGGAATATTTTTCATACATAGGTTCACATATTTTGTTTAAAAAATTCACTTTGATCGTTAATGAGATTCGGTCTTGGGCTGTATTCTTTTGGTGCAGTTCCTTCCTTAAAACATTCATAAATGGTTTCTTTAGATTCAGGAATTGCCAGTAATCCCGTTTTTTTATCTATCGTTGCAAATTCAACACCTTCAGGAATAGAAAAAACGCGAACAGGTTTTTTTTCCATCATTCTTTTCATATATTCCAACCATATGGGCGATGCTGCACGAGATCCAGTTTCACCGGCACCTAACGATCCTTCTTTATCAAGCCCAACCCAAACGCCGGTAACATATTTAGGGGTGTAGCCCACAAACCATGCATCGTATAAATTATTCGTAGTACCTGTTTTTCCTGCAACTGGTCGCTTAAGTTCTTTAACTCTTTTTGCAGTTCCATGCTCAACAACACTTTTCATCATGCTGGTCATACAATATGCCGTACTTTTTTCTATAACACGTTCTTTTTTGGTAAGATTTTGTTCAATGATTTTACCGTTACGATCTTTTACCTGCTTAATAAAAATGGGTTCAATAAGCTCACCACCATTACAAAAAACAGCATATGCTCTGACTATTTCTAATAACGATAGTCCTGAAGATCCCAACGCAATGGACAAATCTCGATTAATCGGTGATGTGATTCCAAATTTTTTGGCATAATCAATAACATAATCTACGCCAATCTCTTGAAGTAGTTTGATGGTTACCACGTTTCTGGATAAAGTCAGTGCATCTCTCAAAAGGGTCGGGCCAAAAAATTCTTTTTCATAATTTTTTGGCCGCCATTTAAAATGACGTTTTTTTTCTTCATAAACAATTGCAGTGTCAATAATCATTGATGCGGGAGTGTACTTTTTTTCTTTTTTATCAATACATTCACGAATAATCTCCCACAATGGACTTTCTTTTTCTAAATCGACAAATTCATTAACATCTTCAAGCAGATGCTTCTCTGTATGATATTCCAGGTCCTTTAATCGTTCCAAACCTCTCAAAAGTTCAAGGGGAACACCGGCTTCCTCCATTTGTGCAAAAGAATTGTCTGTCAGAATAGAACTGGGACCTCGATCTAAAGCTGCGGCATATACAATTGGTTTGAAAGCTGATCCTGGCTGGCGTTTTGACTGGAGCGCACGATTAAACTGGCTTTTTTTAAAATCTCGCCCACCAACCATTGACATTACATAGCCTGTATCCGCTTCTATACATAACATCGCTGATTGTGCAATAGGTTCCTGCTCTAATGACAATTGCCATAATTCAGCATCTTTTTCATATTCAACACAACGTACCAAAATAACATCACCAACACTCAAAGCATACTTCGGATGCCTGATATAATAAGGATAACGTTTTGGATTAGGCTTTCTTGCCCATTTCATGTCATCAAATGGGATATAACCCATTGCTTTTCCAATACGGACAGAAACTTTACTGCTATTCACGCCAACAACCAATCCTTGAATCATGAGATCTTTTTGAATACCCGTGTCTGGAAGTTCTTTTTGGTTTTTAGCCAGGAAGGACTCAAACGCTTCTTTCTTTAATTGTTTTAGTGGCCCTCTATATCCCTGACGCTTATCCAGTTCTCTCAAGCCTTTTTCAATTTCTTCCCGAGCGGCTTTTTGGAGGTCAACATTGACTGCAGCTGTGATTTCAAGTCCTTGAGTGTATAATACTTCACGGCCATACTTTTTTTCGATATAATTTCGAACATATTCTGTATAATAAGGAATTTCTTCAATATAAAGATTGACACGAGGCTTAATGTCCATTTTATATTCTATGGCTTCAGCAGCTTGCTCTTTTGTAATATATCCTTTGTCAACCATTTGATTTAAGACATAAATTTGGCGAGCTTTTGCCTTCTCATAATGATAGAAAGGAGAGTATTTACTTGGAGCCTGTGGAAGCCCAGCAAGAATCGCACATTCTGCCAGATTTAAATCATTGACTGATTTATTAAAATAATTTTGAGCGGCAGCTTCTACACCATAAGCACCATGACCGAGGTATATTTGATTTAAATATAAATATAATATTTCATCTTTTTGAAGTCGTTGATCAATTTGATAAGCTAATATGGCTTCTCGTATTTTCCTTTCATATGTTCTTTCCGAAGTCAGTAAAAAGGATTTCGTTACCTGCTGCGTAATTGTGCTTCCTCCCTGAACAATAGTTCCTGCTTCAAGGTTTTTAAAAAAAGCACGAAAAATACTGACAATATCAATTCCTTTATGCTGATAAAATCTTGAATCTTCAGCAGAGATAAAAGCCTGTAAAAGTTGTTTTGGCATATCTTCCAATGGAACAACAATTCTTCGTTCTTCAAAAAATTCAGCAATTTTTCTCCCATCATCAGCATAGACATTGGTAATGATTTTTGGATGGTAATCATCTAATGAAGAAATTTTAGGCAAATCACGGCTATAATAAAAATAAACGCCGCATAGGGTAATAGCGCCTGTCAAAAACATTAAAAACCCCGATACGATCATAAATAATAGAATTCGGTATAACCACTTTCGTTTTGGCACCTTAGCCCCAGTTGATTGTTTTTTTTTATTTTTTTTATGAATTTTTCCAGAAGAAATCTCTTGATAATCATTCATAATGACATAATCACCCATAATGATGTATTCCATTTCCTTATTTTATTGGTGTACAAACTATTTATTTCGAAAATTTGATATTCATATCATATGGAATGTTTAAAAATCAAGCATCCGCTTTTTCTAAACATTTCTTGAAATCCCTTGAAAAGATTTATTTGACTATGTTACAGTATTATATTTTATATTTTGAGTCAAGTTTACAAAGGAGTGAATTGATTATGCAGCTTGATTTTAATAAACAAAATGGTCTTGTTCCTGTAATTACTCAGGAATATAAAACAGGTGACGTTCTTATGCTGGCGTATATGAATCAGGAGGCCTGGGAAACCACATTGAACACCGGAAAAGCAACCTATTGGAGTCGATCAAGGCAAGAACTTTGGGTAAAAGGGTTGACATCTGGTCATATTCAACTTGTAAAGGAAATTGCCGTTGACTGTGACAATGATACCGTTTTACTGAAAGTTGATCAGGTGGGTGGGATTGCTTGCCATACTGGAAAACGATCTTGTTTTTTTCAAAATGTTGAATTTTCAAAAGCAAAAGATCAATAATGGATGGTAGGTATTGCTTACCTGACAATTAATCATTGTTATGTAACGTCAATATCTAACTCATGTTTACCTCTCGGCAGTATAATGATAGCTATTTCAGGTCCATTATTCAAAGAGTACATTTTTTTTATTATTTTATGGGGATGTTCATGGCCGATAATAACAGTATGGCATTGAAAGCCAGGAGCTGTGGCCGTTTGATATATTTTTTCAAAATGTTTTGAATGAATCGGCATTGGCCATAAATCCCTGAAATAATTCTTTACTCGAAATAGACACCACATGAAATTTGAAATACCAGCCTTTATCCCCCCGCCCCTCCAATGAACAATCTTTTTTTGTGGCCAAAAAAAAATATCACCATGAGTTAACAAAACACGATGATATTGAATGAACGTTTTTTTCCCATATGAAAGTTCATGATTTCCAGGAAGATAATTATCCCCAGCATTTTTTTTAATATGTCTGACTAAATGATAAGCATCTTGCAATAGCCGCCTTGGGCAGTTTTTCAAGTCAACATTATCACCAATATAAAAGACATCCTTTCCAAAAGTTAATGCTTCTTTCATTGGAGAATGAGCACCATATAAATGTAAATCTGAATAAATGATCATCGTATATATATATTTATTTAAAGTTATTTGAAAAAATTTATTTTTGACTGTAAGAAAATTCAATTTTTCGTGTCTATTTATTTATAGGCTTTTTATATATAACATTCATTTTTTTTTAAACACTTTTTTTATATTAACCCATTTTTTTCCAAAAGGAGACGAAAAGAAGATGTTAAAACGTTTTTTTATTTTTTCACTAACAATTTGCTTGATTTCTGTTATTGATGGATGCAGCACTTCGCGTTACAATTACATAGAATCCATAGGTGCTACAAATGAAACTATTGATGAATTGATTCCGTATTATTTTCTTAAAGAATCTTTGACAATGGTTATCGATGGCCAAGTCGTTCATTTTTGTGATCAAGGAGAAGGACAACCTGTTATTTTGCTCCATGGTTTTGCCGCATCATTGCATACATGGAATGGATGGACTGAAGCTTTGAAAAATAAATATAGGATCATTCGTTTGGATCTCCCGGGATTTGGATTAACGGGTCCATCAAAAACAAACACTTATTCAAGATCCCAATGGGTTGAATTTCTTGATAAATTTGTTGATCGTTTGGGAATAGGTAAATTTTCACTTATTGGTAATTCCTTAGGTGGTTTTATCGCATGGAATTATGCCGTTGAATTTCCAGAAAAAGTGGATAAGCTGGTTTTGCTTGATCCAATTGGCTACAACCAAAAAGTACCGTTGTTGCTTGAATTGGCCTCCCTTCCTATTGTTGGAGAAATTGGAAAAATAAATATGCCAAGGCCGATGATCAAAATGTGTTTAAAAGATGTTTATGGCAATCAAAAACTGGTTACAGAAAAATTGGTGGATCACTATTTTGGTTTGACATTGTTTAAAGGGGCTAGAGAGGCCTATATCAATATATTCCGATTGATCAAAGAAGGGGGGGGGAATCCAAAGGTTGGAGAAAAAATAAAATACATTACAAAACCAACCATGTTAATGTGGGGAGAAAGTGATCGGTGGGTACCTGTTGGATTACTGGATCGTTGGAAAAAAGATGTCCCACATGCTGTTGTAAAAGTATATCCTGGTGTTGGACATGTTCCAATGGAAGAAAAACCTGCTATAACAGCAAAAGATGTTGACCGGTTTTTATCAGGTATTTACCTCTCTGAACTTGAAGTCAAAAAATAGTTTATTATTCGTATTATTGCTTTTCGATAATAAAAAAGCGGATTGTAAAATGATTCAACAATCCGCTTTTTATGTTTTTGGAAAAGAGTCTTATTATTTACCTTTATCTGTGTGGCATTCACCACAAAGAATCGGTCCTGCATTCATTTTCATATGACAACCTTTACAATTTAAATGAAAGGCTTTCATAAGACCTGGTTTTCTTCCAGATGATTTTAATTCATGACAATCTGAACATTTAGAATCTTCTGAAGATTCTCCTTCACTGAGATTGCCGTTTTCATCATAAACATGATGGCATAAGGCACAATCTTCAGTGCCGGCCTGTTCATTATGAAGATCATGTTTGAAAATAGATGCTGGACGTTGAGGACTCTCAAATACTGAATTATCAATTTCAACCATATCTTCTTGTGCATGAATAGACATTAACACAAACAAGGTTGAGAATATTAAGGTACATATAAAAAACGTTTTTTTCATTGGTCGGGTTCCTCCTTATAATAAACATCAAAACAGAAACGGTCTATTCTGCTTCTGGTTTTTCCATAATTTCATAAATGATTTCGCTGAAAAATTTAATTTCCATACCACATTCATAGTGGTGATTGATATCTTCAAGACCACTATGGCAATTATGACAGGGTGCGATCAGAACTTCAGCGCCTGTTGCTTTAAGTTGATCAGCCTTAACTCGGTTACTTAAAACACGTTTGTTTTTAAAAGGAGGACCACAGTTAATCACACCGCCACCAGCATTACAGCAATAATTGTGTTCACGATTTGGTGTCATTTCAACAAAGTCTTCACATAAGGCTCTGGTAACATATCGTGCTTTTTCTGCCAGGCCGCCACCGCGGATAACATTACACGGATCATGTAACGTTACTTTTTTCTTGAATTTTTCTTTGATTTTTAATTTACCGGTTTTCAGTAATTCATAATAATAATCAATAGCATGAACGATTGGAATTGGGGGCATTTTCCAATTTAACCATCGGTTCCCCATATCATAAACAGATCGAAACGCGTGGCCGCATTCTCCCATAACAATTCGTTTAACTTTCAACCTGGCAGCAGTTTCAAAGTGCTCTTTTTTGACACGGCCCATAATCTCATTATCACCTGTATACATGGCCATGTCACTGTTATCCCATCCAGGTGTTGATGGCATTGTCCAGTCAGCGCCAACGGCATTAAATATATATGCCATGTTGTACAGCAAATAAGCCTGAAATTTTGGTTCCGGTCCAATGACCGAATACATAATTTCAGAGCCTTCTTTATCCAATGGAATTCTTAAGTCTGGCATTTCAGCCTGAGCTTCTTCTTCTTGCCATTGAAGTGTATCTATCCATTCATCATCCTTGACCCACATCTGATTCATTGTTACTGCGTGGCTGTGCGCTGTGTCTTGAATATACATTGGGGTCATTCCACACAAATGACAAATACGTCGAACAGTCAGCATAAGATAACCAACATCAATCCCAAATGGGCAATACATAACACATCGTTTACAGGCATTACATTCCGTTGATGCAATAATGGATGCTTCTTTAATAAATTCAGGGGAAACATCACCATTTTTGCGAATCATTTCCCATATGGTGCGTTTGACTTTCCCAGCAGGGGAAAATCTTGGGTCTTTATCTTTAGACAGGTATACATGACAGGCTTCGGAACAAAGTCCGCAATGAACACATGTTTCCACATATGATTTTAAACGTGCGCCTGATTCATTTTTTAAAACCTGGTCAATAACTTTTTTGATACGTTCTTTGGTTAAACCAGCCAGACATCTTTCAAGATTGTCATCTATAATTGATTGTACAGCTTTTTCCGGTTCAGACATTTAAACCTCCTTGGCAATCAGTGTTGCCGGGTATTTATATCTATTCTTTTTTATTTCTACCAATCTTTGGCATGCCTTACGCCGCCAAATTCAGATCCAATATATGCGCGCGTAAATGCCGAATAAATCATATGACTCAATCGGGTAAATGGAATGGCCACAAGCATAATCTCTCCAGAAAGCACGTGAAGAACCATCATTAATTGATAATCGAATAAATGATGATAGGCCAAAAAACCCGTTACAAAAGGTGCAGCAACAATTGCCAATAATCCAAAATCTGATAAAGATGTCAGATATTTGACTGTTGGATCTGTAAGACGTCTATATAAGAAATAAACACACCCTAAAATTACGATCAATGTCAACATATCAGCAAGCTGTTCCGGCAGGCTCCACCAGGAAATATTGAATGATTCATCCCAAAGGATAATATGTGCCAACAAAAAAATTGGTGTAATAAATAAACACAGATGAAATGCAAAGGTCACAACTGTCATGACAGGATTTTTTTTCATATTCTCTGTGCCAAAAGGGGTCAGCCAGTGACCAATTGATCTGAGACCATATTTAAAGCTCATGATCGAAAAAATAAAACTTTCTTTTTGATACGTCAGTGTGAACAGAGTGTACAATTTGTATAGACTACCACCAACAAACAGCAAAAAAGCAATCCATGCCAAGGGACCACTGACAAAATTATATAGCGTATGCATAAATCCTCCTTCATTGCCCACAAATAATGTGCGCTATGGCTTAATTCAATTTATCGAACAATCTCTTGAACCGGTATGACCCGACGATAGCAGACACCATTTTCAATAGTGCGGCATAATATTTTTTCGCCACATGGACTGAAAATAGGTTCCTCGCAGGCATCACATTCTCTTTTCCAGAGACAGTCATTCACAGCAATGGTATATTTCCCATTTTTTTCAACTTTTGCTGCAATGTATTGTCCGTTTGAACTAAACACTGGTTTCCAGGCCATATCAAAAGTACTTTTCCAGATATCGCCATCAACCATGACATGCCATTTCCCTTTATCTTTTCCCAAAACAGCCAAACGAGTGCCTGTTGGACTGAATATTGGATCGGTTATCATTTCACCAAATGTTGCATACCAGGCAACACCATCAACTGCCATTGTCCAACGGCCAAATTTTGTCGCTACAATTGCTGCAATGGTTGTGTTGTTTGGGCTGACCATTTGATTCCACAGTTGAAAAAATTTGCTTCCCCAAATAATTTTACCATCTTCAGCCAATGACCATTTACCCTCTTTTCGCACAGGAGCAAGAACGGTATTTTTTGTTGGATGAAACGATGGTTGCCACACGCTTGAAAAAGTTTCTTTCCAGGGAACACCATCAACGGCAATCGTGTAATCATAAAGATTTAATCGAACTTCAGCAGCCAGACAATCTCCTGCGGTGTTGAATGTTTTTTTCCACACGTTGACAAATTTTTGGTCCCAGGGTTTTCCATCTATCGCAACAGAAAAAATCCCTTTTTGGAATTTTACAATGTCAGCCTGTCCCAGGTCTTCCATCTGAACAGTAGCTGCTGTGCGAGTTGCAGACGGATTGATAGCCATTTCAGTCATATTGGCGTATAATTCACTCCAGGGAACACCATTTACGGCAACCGCATATTTCATATCCTGTTGAACCGCAACCACGATGGTTTTTCCATCTTCACTCAGCAGCGGATTCCACACATACCCAAACTTATTTTCCCATGCTTCACCATCAACAGCAACTGTCCATTCGCCTAATTCAGATACAATTGCCATTGCACGACCATCAGGTGTAAATCGAAGTCGCCAGATTTTGTCAAATGTATTTTCCCAGGCTTCACCATTGACACAAACACTGAATTCGCCCTCATCTATATTGACTATCGAAGCGATCTTTTCACCATCAGGACTGATATAGGGTTCTTCAACCCAATTATAGTTTTGTTTCCAATCGCTATAATCTGCGATTTTTTTTTCACTGGTTTCCCAGTCCCATTGTTGTCTTTCTGACATACAGCCTCCTTAACCCAAATTTTGGAATCTTAATTTTGTATATACAAAAGGATGATTCATCCTGAATCGGTTCTCAATCAAGAATGTATCGATTTTTCAGAAAAAAGCACAAGCTTCTATATTTATAAAAAATATGAAAAATAAATCGATATTATGCTGAGCCGATAATGAGTATTCATTCAATATAATTGAATGTCGCATAAAAATCAATCATGAAAATGAGTACATACTCAAAACTTATTGGAAAACAAATAATGAATTGATTTCAAAGATCCCGATAGAGCCGCTATGAGATATTTTCATAGTGGGACTTCTCTTTTGGCAACGATCAGAATACGATAGGAATATCCATTGAATCTGTGACTTCGGAATCCAGACTATATCGGAGTATAATCCGATATAGTCTTTATGAAACGATATCTTGAACAATACATAATGAATGATTTATCATCAAAAATAATCTTATTAGCTGGTCCCAGACAATCGGGAAAGACAACCTTATCAAAGATGATTGACTCAAGCTATGATTATCTCAATTATGATAACTTGGATCATCGAATGCGATTGATTGAAAAAGCATGGGACAGATCAAAAAAACTGATAATTTTTGATGAATTGAATTACACAAAATGAAAAATTGGAAATTATGGATCAAGGGCATATACGATACAGAAGGTATACCGACCGCTTTTATCGTGACTGGCAGTGCAAAACTTGTCTCTACGTGTCTCTACGATCTATAGCCACGAAACGTAAATTGTAAACGGGCAACTTATTTTTCAATTGTTCCTTATCAAGATTAAAATACAGCATTCACCCCTCGATCTCGGCAAAAGTGTCAACTTATAAATGAAGGATGTATTTTTTACTCAAAGCTTCCAACAAGTCGATCCAAAATAATCGAAACTGCTGATCTTACTGAAAGATGGTTATAGGATGATTGTGACTGAACGGGCATTAAAATGTATTCACACTGGTCCAGAAAATCAGGAGCAATCCCCCAGGCGGTTCCAAATATAAGGAGATGGGGTTCTGACGATTGAATCAGTTCTCGGCAATTTGCATATGAAATGCAACGGTCAACAACTCTGGCAGTCGTAGCGATTGTTTTGGGACGAGCGCCAGATCGTTCTTGGATATTTTTTATCGCAGAATCAAAATCGGAGGAAATCTGAATAAGATCAAAGGATGTTTTTCGATGAGGATTGGATTTGCTTCCATAACCTGATGTCCAATGATCACAGATTTCCTGAGCAATTCTTCGTTGATCATCTAAAGGAAGAATCACTTGAAAAGACTGAACATCGTAAGTTTTTGATGCACGGGCAATATCATGCAAATCCAGGTTGGTTATGGCTGAGGCAATGGTTTCGCCTGTTTTACCCAGTACTGGATAATGAAGCAATGCCACGTGAAGATTGGTTGGCAATGATGGTTTCAATTGTGTTTATCCATTGTTTTAAAATTAATATATCTTCAGGCTCGAGTAATAAGTTATCAAACAGGTCAGGACGTTTAAGGATTGTTCTGATCAACGAAGATTCTCGGCGCCACCTGTTAATATTCTGATGATGTCCTGAAAGTAAAATTTCAGGCACATTGTGCCCATTATAATTTGCTGGACGTGTATAATGTGCATGTTCCAAAAGACCATTGGAAAAAGAATCCATTTCAGCAGCATCGTCTGCCCCCAAAACTCCGGGAATCAATCGTGATACGGCATCCATAATAATCATAGCTGCAGGTTCGCCACCGGTCAGAACAAAATTGCCAATGGAAATTTCCAAATCTGTATGGTCAAGGGCTATCCGTTCATCAACCCCTTCATATCGACCACAGATTAAAATCAATGCTTTTTCCTGGCTTAAATCTCTGACCATTTGTTGATCAAAGGTTTTGCCTTGAGGTGTCAATAGTACGGTCAACGCCTCTGGATGTTTTTTTTGGGCATAATTAATTGCTGCAGCAACAGGCTCAGCTTTGAGTACCATCCCACTTCCACCGCCATAAGGTTTATCATCTGTGATATGATGTTTTCCCTGAGCAAAATCCCTAATATTGTGGATTTCGGCAGAAACAATGTCATGCGCGAGAGCTCGTTTGAAAATGCTGTAATTCAGCAAAGCATCAAACATTTCAGGAAAAAGTGTCAGAACGGAATAATGCACGATACCAGACTATATATAAAATGATATGATTTCATTAATTATTGATGAGAAGGCCTTCAGGGAGGTCAATAATCATCAGTTTTTGCTCAATATCTATTGTTTTGACCACTGATGTTATGGCTGGAATTAATATTTCATCACCATTGTTTTCAATCACATAAACATCATTACTACCAGTTGCCATGATTGAACGAACAACGCCAATATGTCCAGATGAAATGTCTTGAACATTCAAGCCTTCAAGCTCAAACCAATAGTAAGTATCTGAATCGAGTTCAGGCAAGGCTGATCGTTCGATATAAATATCAGTACCAACGAAAGCCTCTGCCTGAGATCGATCATTTACACCTTCAACCGTAATCAAATAGATACGTTTGTTGGGTTTAATGGATAAGATTGAAATGCGGTTAACTTGGTGGTCCGTGGAATGGTAAAATAAAGGGTTGCCGGGCGTTAACAACTCAGCTTCAACATAAGACTTGAATTTGATAACGCCACGGATACCATGAACCCCAATAATTTTTCCCGCCAGTACAAATCGTTCGTGAAAATTATTCAATTATTTCAAGAACGGTTCGTTTTTTGACTTTGGCGGAAGCAGCACTTAAGAGCGTTCGCATTGCGCGAGCCGTTCGACCCTGTTTGCCAATGACCTTTCCAAGATCTTCTTTGGCGACTTTCAGTTCCAAAACAGAAGTCTGGTTACCTTCCACTTCTGAAACACGCACTTCATCAGGGTTGTCGACAAGTGCCTCTGCAATGTACTTGATCAGATCCTTCATTACTTCATCTCCTCTTCTTTCATAATTTCAAAAATACTATGGGGGCAGATGCCCTTAACCATAGACCAGGAATCTACAAATCGGTAAAGAACTGGAATTATCGAGATTTCTAACAGTTATGCTGCATTTTTTTGAGTGAAACTTTCTTTTTTTAAAATGCTTTTGACTGTATTTGTTGGGATTGCTCCCTGCCCCATCCAATACGCAACTCTTTCTGAATTCAATGATATCGCTGCTGGATCGGTTAATGGGTTGTATGTTCCTATGTTCTCGATAAACCGACCATCTCTTCGGCTTTGACTATCAGCCACAACAATTCGATAAAATGGGCGCTTTTTTGCGCCATGCCGGGCCAGTCTAATTTTTACGGGCATTTTTATTATTCTCCTTCAAAATGGCATTAAATTGCGTAAGCCGCGCATGCCACCCTTATTAAATTTTTTGACCATTTTCATGACCTGTGCATAATTTTTTAAAAGGCGGTTAACATCCTGAACAGTCGTTCCGCTGCCACGTGCAATTCGTTTTCTTCGACTGCCATTAATAATAACAGGTTGATACCTTTCTTTACGGGTCATTGAATTGATTATCGCTTCAATTCTGACCAGCTCGTGATCATCAACCTCCATGTTTTTCATTTGTTTGAGATTTCCTAATCCTGGAATCATGCCAATAATGTCGGTTAATGATCCCATTTTTCGGATTTGGACCATCTGGTCCCGAAAATCTTCTAATGTAAACTGGCTTTTGCGAAGTTTTTCCTCAAGCTCACGTGCTTTGTTCTCATCAACGACGGATTGTGCTTTCTCAATTAAGGTTAGCACATCACCCATACCCAGAATTCTGGATGCCATACGTTCTGGATGAAAGGCTTCAATATCGTTCAGTTTTTCACCAATTCCCAGAAATTTGATAGGCTTTCCGGTAATTGCTTTAATTGATAAGGCCGCTCCGCCACGTGCATCGCCATCCATTTTGGTCAATAGAATACCACCCAAATTCAGGGTGTCATCAAATGACTTTGCGATATTAACAGCATCCTGGCCTGTCATTGCATCAGCTACCAACAGGATATCTGAAGGTGATACAGCTTTTTTAATACGCTTCAACTCGTCCATTAATACATCATCCAGATGAAGCCGCCCAGCTGTATCAATAATTAACGTATCACAATTTTCTTGTGTCGCATTCTCCTGCGCTTTGATACAAATATCGACAGGATCCATCTTTACAGTTGATGGAAAAACGGGAATATCTATTTCTTTGCCAATTTTTTGAAGCTGATCAATTGCAGCTGGTCGATAAACGTCTGCTGGAACCAAATATGGATTTCGACCTTTGGTTCTCAGTAGCTTTGCTAATTTTCCAGCAGATGTTGTTTTTCCAGACCCCTGAAGCCCAATTAACATGATTGGAATAGGTGTCGGACCTGCAATTCGAAGCTCTTCGTTGGCTTGTCCCATAAGCGCAGTAAGCTCTTCATTAACAACTTTGATCACCTGTTGACCAGGAGTCAAACTTGTCATAACTTCCTGTCCAAGAGCTCTATCCTTGACGCTGGCAATGAACTTTTTAACAACCTTATAATGAACATCCGCCTCTAATAAAGCCATCCGAACTTCTTTGAGACCATCTTCAATATTCTTCTCTGTTAACTTGCCATGACCTTTGAGTTTCTTAAATATGTTATTAAGTCTGTCGTTTAAGTTTTCAAACATTGTGAAACTCTCATAAGGATTATAAAATTTTTATAAATAATATGATCTATAAGGATTGTCAAGTTAAAAGAAATAGAATATGAATCAAAATCACACAAATAGAAGTTGAATATTTTCTTAATGCCCATAATCTTGCCAAAGAGCAACAGAGGGAAATCCCTCATAAAAATACTTATTGTCCTAAAATACAAATACCGTTTATATCTAAAATCTCGGCAAAAAAATTCAACTGTATCAAGGACAATTTTATGTAATCATAAATGTACATGAATCAACATGTAATTTTGTGGTTTCAATTATTCAATATTTGTGCCATGATAATTTTGAACGCTTTTTTTGAAGGAATTCTGACAATGAAACAGATCAATATTAAGTCATTAACCCTGAGTGATTTTGAACAGTGGCTTGTGGAAAATGATATCAAACCCTACCGTGCCACTCAAGTTTTTAAATGGATGTATAAAAACCAAACGGATGATTTTCAATCCATGACGGACATATCATTTTCTTTAAGACAACTATTAAACGAAAAATTTACGATTCCTTGTATAAAAACAGCGCTTATCCAACGTTCCTCAGATGGTTCAAAAAAATATGCCTTTTGTTTAAATGATAATCACCATATCGAAAGTGTATTAATTCCTGAGCGTAATCATCATACACTCTGTATCTCCTCGCAAGTAGGATGCTCTCAAGGATGTGCTTTTTGTTTGACAGCAAAACAAGGCTTTACTCGAAACCTTAGCCCTGGAGAAATTGTCTCTCAAATTCAAATGGTTTTACGAGATTTGGACGACAACAGTCTTCCTCTAAAAAATATTGTATTTATGGGGATGGGAGAGCCTCTTGCCAATTATCAAAATGTTGTCAATGCCATTGATATTTTGCTCAATTCAAAATATGGATTTCAGTTTTCGAGCCGAAAAGTAACGCTGTCAACATGTGGAATTGTTCCTAATATGATTAAATTTAGCCAGTACTCACCGGTTCAGCTTGCGATTTCTTTAAATGCTACTGATAATGAAACGCGTGATATGTTGATGCCCATTAACCGCAAATATCCCATTGAGCAATTATTGGATACTTGCCGAAATTATCCTTTACGACCCGGTCGAAGAATTACAATAGAATATGTTTTGATAAAAGATGTCAATGATGATATAAATCATGCCAAAAAACTTTGTAGCTTGTTACGTGGTATTCATACAAAAATTAATCTGATTCCTTATAACCCCCATCTCAAGAGTGAATTTGAACGTCCAGAAAATTTCAGAGTTGAGGCTTTTCAAAAAATCTTGATAAAAAATAATTATACCGCTATTATACGACAAAGCAAAGGCTTGGATATTTCAGCAGCGTGTGGCCAGCTTTCATCGGAAATGTGATTTTCACGGTGAAAAAACCATTTAAACCGGTCACTGGCTTTTTTAACCATTACTATAGTTTTTCATGAGAGGATTTTATATGAACGAAAAACGACGAAGAACACGCGTTGAGTTTGCAACACAGGTCATCATTTCTGTAGAAGGTTCAGAGATTGCGACTCAAGCCAATTCAAAAGATCTTAGTTTAAATGGTATTTTTGTTGAGTCCGAAGAAAAATTAGAACTTGGCACCATCTGCCATGTAAAAGTTATTCTTCCCGGAGGCGTTGAAGAAATCAGTTTGGAAATGGACGGTGTGGTTACACGACATGCCCCTGGCGGATTTGGTGTTATCTTTGAGGGGATGGATCCTGACAGTTTTGCACACTTAAAAAATATTGCCATGTACAATTCCCAGGATCCCGATGCTATTGAAGAAGAAATATTGAATATCCCCCTTAGATGATAGTATTTTTTTTAATACACCTTGAATTGATTTGTTGAAATGATGAAAGGCCTGATTCATATTTGTTGTGCACCATGTGCGGTGTACCCGATTTCCTGTTTTATAAATAAAAATATTGATATCATGGGATATTTTTATAACCCCAACATTCATCCCTTTCATGAATTCGACCGCAGAAAAAAAACAGTAATATCTTATGCAAATGACACCAACATTCGTGTCATATATTCAGATGATTATCCATTGGAAAAATGGATTCAGCAGGTTGCTTTCCGAGAAAATAACCGTTGTAAAATGTGTTATTATGACCGTCTAAAAGGTACTGCAATAGTGGCCCGAAGAGGCAAGTTTGATTTTTTTACAAGTACTTTACTTTATAGTAAATTTCAAAATCATGATCTGATTCATGAAATGGGCAAGGACCTGGAAAAAAACTATAATGTTCCTTTTTATTATGAAGATTTTAGGGAGGGATGGAAGCAAGGAATTGAATTATCCAAAAAAATGAATTTGTATCGTCAACAGTATTGCGGCTGTATCTATAGTGAAAAAGAAAGATTTTATAAAAAATAATTCCAATAAGGAACATAATTGAATGCGTCACTATTATGCGAATAACCATTCGAACATTCCCACTGATCTAACGATCAATTTGCTATAAACAGGAATGTAACCATGTTTACTCAATTTATATACTTTATTGTCAGCCTTTTAATTTTTTCGACTTATCAACCCCCTGAAATTTATTTATTTTCAGACCAAACGGCTATTGTATTGTTTAACCTTTTATTTTTTATTTTTATTTCTATAAGCCGCTATTCTTTCTCACAACTGGAAAAAGACATCATAAAAAATATCCATTCCAGTCAATTTGACCGATGTGACAGGTTAACATCCCGATTAATTATTTTAGGCTTACTTTTTTACACTCTGGATATTTATGCCCTCAATCTAAGAAAATTTTTTGATGGTATTCCTTTGCTGCAAAGCATTCCAACATTAACAGCATTTTGTTTTTTAATACTATTTTTTCTTTACGTTATCATTGTTTTTTACTTTGAATACAATGCTTATAGCCTTTTACATCCTGATAAGCCATCCCGATCAATGTATATTTTTTCAAACTTATCATTTAGCCTTCCCATGCTTTTGCCATGGTTTTTTATTTCATTGTTTGGAGATTTTATTCAAATTCTTCCAAATGGTCCAATCAAATCCATGCTGAATACAACCATTGGTGAAAATATTCAGTTTGTTGTATTTTTAATCATTATTGCTTTTTTAGCCCCTAAATTTATCAAATTTTTATGGAGATGTCGCCCATTACCCGATGGATATCACCGGAAATGTATTGATGATGTTTGCAAAAAAGCAAATGTTCATTACGCCAATATTTTATATTGGCCTATTTTTGGGGGAAGAATGATTACAGCAGGTGTTATGGGACTGACAAAAAAATTTCGCTATATATTGGTAACGGAAGCGCTTATTGAAACACTTTCTTCTGATGAGCTCGAATCTGTCATTGCTCATGAAATTGGGCATGTTAAACGAAAACATTTGATCAAATATTTTGTATCAGTATTGGCATTTTCGATTGTAATTGTCAATGTTGTCAGATTTGGTATGTATTTTATTATTAAAACCCTTGGGGTTGACCATATGAATCTTGCGTCGGTTATTCTCACCTGTTTCATGGTTTTTTTGTTTATTATCTATTTTCGATTAATTTTTGGATATTTCATGCGAAATTTTGAGCGTGAAGCTGATATCTACGCATTTCAAATGATGGGTACTGCTGTACCTATGATCAATGCTTTTAAAAAAATTACTTTTTTTAGTGGTCGCCCTCCAAATCAACCCAACTGGCACCATTTTAGTATTTCCCAGCGAATTGAATATCTTGAACGATGTCAGGCTGATCGACGCTGGATTTCATATCATAATCAGAAGCTTAAGCGCAGTATTATGGCTTATATCTTAGGAATTTGTTTGTTGATTATTGGCAGTTTTCAGTTACCTGCCAATACAGACAATCTGCTTTTTTTGATGCATGCTGAAAAATATATTCAGGCATACATAGAAAAAGAACCCAACAATCATGAGCTTTATAATCTTTTAGGGGATGCTGCTTTACTCAATAAAAATTATCAAAAAGCCATTAACGCATTTACTTTCTCGTTGAAATTAGAACCTGATGACGCTAACATTCTCAACAATCTTGCATGGCTATATGCCACTTGTGAACAAAAAGAATTACGTAATCCTAAAAAAGCGCTAATTCTGGCAAAAAAAGCTGCAGAAATAGACAAAAAATATTATATTTTAGATACTTTGGCGGAAGCTTATTATGTTAATGGGCTTTTTGAAAAAGCGGTGGAATTGGCTGAAAAAGTGTTAACAATGGACATAGATAATCCAGACCATTATCAAAAACAATTGGATAAATTTAAACAATCGTTATTATAATAATGACAAATTATTAAATAATTTGATCGAGGATACCATTATGAATAAACTCACATTCGCTTATAGAACAATACGATCATTATCACATTTTGCCTTTTCAGAATGGCATCGTGGTACATTAAAAGATAATATTTTCAGTATACCTAAAATGCATATCCCCCGTGATATGACATGGGCTGAACTCGTAGAGGAGCAATCCCAAAAATACACCAATAAAATTTTCATAAAATATGAGAATGAATCCATAACTTATAATGATATGAACGATAATGCCAATCGTATTGCCAATTATCTTCTATCCTGCTCAGGAAAGCAGGGGCAGGGTGTCGCAATGATCATGGGAAACACACCTCGTTTTTTAGATGTTTTTTTTGGTCTTCAAAAAAATGGAATGTATGCGGTTCCTATCAATGCATCTTTAAAAGGTGACAGTTTACTGTTTATTCTTAACCATTGTGATGCTCATTTTCTTGTTGTAGACGAGTCCTACTTACCAGCAGTAGAAACAATCAAAGATAAGCTTGAAAACATTCATACCATCATCATTAATCCCGAAAATAAAAACCGTTCATTCAAATCGTTCAAAAACCTTGATGATGCCTATTCACAATTGCCTTTTCAGCCTGATATCAAATATAATCCTGATGACATATGCCTGATTACTTATACCTCCGGCACAACCGGTATGCCCAAAGGTGTTGTCTATCGTTATGTTCAAACAAATGTTAAACTCCTGTCATTAGTTGCTCATCTGCTGTATAATGCGGATGATATCATATATACGTGTATGCCTCTATTTCATGGCAATGCTTTATTTATTTCTATTACCACAGCCATGCATGTTGGAGCATCTGTTGTTCTGGCTAAAAAGTTTTCTGCCAGAAAATTCTGGGATGATATTCGAAAATATCATGTAACCACATTCAATACCATTGGTGCAATGATTCCAATACTGTTAAAACAACCCGAACGTTCTGCAGATAATCAACATGATGTCCGATTCATTATTTCAGCCGCCTGCCCCATTGAATTGTGGGAAACTTTTGAAAAACGATTTGGCGTAAAAATATATGAAACATATGGTGCTATTGATGGTGGCGGAAAAACAATTCTTAACCTTGGAACCGGTCCTATCGGTTCAATCGGCAAACCACCGCTACAATTAAAATACCGTCTTGTGGATGATCAAATGAACGATGTCCCCAATGGTACACCTGGCGAGCTGATATTTCCTGTATCAACCCAAAAAAAACGATCGGTTGAATATTACAAAAATCAAGATGCTTCTAATAAAAAAGAACGAGACGGATGGATTTTTACAGGTGACTTGATGCGCCGTGATAAAAAAGGTTATTTATATTTTGTTGGTCGCAATACAGAATCCATGAGAATTAAAGGAGAAAACGTTTCTGCATACGAAGTTGAACAGGCTATCCTGAAACATCCAGCTATCCTGGAAACAGCTGTTTATGCCGTTCCATCAGAATTGGCTGAAGATGATATCATGGCTGCTGTTAAATCTGTTGATGGCAAAACAATTGATCCCAAAGAATTGATTGCTTTTGTTTCTGAAAACTTGCCCAAATTTGCTGTTCCCAGATATGTTCGCATTGTCGATCAATTTACAAAAACCGCAACACATCGAATCGTGAAAAAAGATTTAGAAACTGAAGGGGTCGTTGATAATGCCTTTGATGCCTTAAAGCATTAACTCTTGATGTAAGTCTTTTAACTTATTTAAATAATTGATTGATTTTATTTTTTTTTAATATTAAGCTTACAATAATTAAATCATTAATATTGACCGTAATAATTGTTTCAATATAGCAATGATAAAATATTATTAATGGAGGGTTTTTATGGTTAAATTATACCGAACGATGATCTCCTTATCGATTGTTTTCATGGTGACGATTTTAGGTTACACCTTAGCATTTTCTGAACAAAAGCCTTGCAAAGATATTTCGGCACCAGAAGTAAAAAATTTGCTGGATCATAACGAAGCTATAGCAATTCATGTTCTAAGCTCTTTTGAATATGATATTCAGCATATTTCAAAATCTATCAATATTCCTGTTAATAAACTTGAACAGCAAATTGATAAGCTTCCAAAAGATAAAAAATTTCCGATAATTTTTTACTGTATGGGTCATAGATGACCGTATACTGAAAGAGCTGCAAGTATTGCAGTCAAATTAGGCTATTCTGAAATTTATTGTTTTCGAGGTGGCATTCCTGAATGGAGATCATTCAATTTTCCGATGGTTGTGAATAGCACCAGTATGAAAATGAAGATCAAAAAAATTAAACCTCAAAAAATCATGAAGATGGTAACCCAAAAAAAAGAAGTTTTTGTAATTGATGTACGTCCAAAAGATTTTAAACGAGATGCATCCTTTATTGTCGGTTCAATTCACTGTCCATTATTGGACTTAACTGATCGTTACACTGAATTCCCAAAAGATAAACCCCTGCTGATTACAGATTGGGCAATGAGGCAATCACCTCTTGCAGCAAAATATTTAATTGGAAAAGGTTTTAACGTTTTAGGGATTTTAAAAGGCGGCATTGAACGATGGAAACATGATAAGTTTCCTGTTGAAAACCGATGACTCATAGAGGATAAGCTCCTGATATCACAAAAATATATGAACAATCATCCCCAATCAAAAGCAAGGCATAGACGACCGATATTTAAAAGCTTATCAAGCATTTTTATCGTTAGTTTTGTCTTGCTTGTCCTTGTTATTTCAGGAAATGCTGTATATTCTACATTTCAATATCGTGAAAAAGTCCATCGGCGTATTATTGTTTCTCTTGAAGGTAAACTCAATATTATCAATACAATATTACTTACCGAACTTGAAAAGATAAAGATTATCTCCGGAATTGTCAAAGAACAGAATCAAAAACTTGTTGAATTTATAGACTATGATAGAATTCGCCCTTTAAAATTGATGATGCAGAATATTTCTACCAAGCATGGTGTGGAAGCTGTTTTACTGTTTGATGAATATAAAGAATTATTAACCAGTAGTAGTTTTAAACAGCCATCTGTTGCCCCCGAAAAATTTGAATCCTTTGTTGGCAAACCTGGCAATATTCATTTTTACAACGTTGACCATGATTTTCTTAAATTTATGAATACCGAAAAAGTGGATACCCATCAAGCTGATGTGATTTGTATTAAATCAACCATTCCACTGCTACACGATACAGGTGATCTTTATGGATTTGTTGTCATGATAAAGCCATTGAATAATAATAAAACGCTGATCGACAAAATTGCCAAAATTACAAATGTTGAAATTATTATTTATGATCACCATTCTCATGTTGTTGCAACAAGTTTTGAAGACCGAAATATTCCAATGCCCAAAAATAAACTAATCACTTACCAGAACATTCAATACTATGTTGAAACCCGTCCTTTACTGGGGGCAAATGATAATGAACTGGGTATAATAGCTGTTGCTCATAATTCAAAAACAATTCTCGAAGATCTTCACCGCCAGATTTTAACATATGTTTTACCATTTATGGGAACAGTGTGTATGTCTGTTCTCATGTTTTTGTTTTTAAAAAGAAGGGTTATCGATAGGATCAAAGATCTTATTGATATTCTTCGAACTGTTGATGCTGGAAAAAAAAATTTGCATAAACGGTTGAAAGTTAAAAGCACTGAAGTTGAACCTGAAACAATGAATGAAGTTGAATTGATGTGCCATGATTTTAACCGAATGATGGATCGATTTGAACAAGCATATGAAGATATTGAATATGCCATGGATGAGGTTAAAAATTCAAAAATTGAGGCTGAAAAAGCAAACCATGCAAAAACAGAGTTTTTAGCCAATATGAGTCATGAAATCAGAACGCCGATGAATGGCATTATTGGCATGACCGACTTACTGCTCAATACAGAATTAACAGAAAAACAAAGAGACTATGCTCACACTACCAAAAGTAGTGCCAATGCTCTTCTTGCTATCATCAATGATATTCTGGATATTTCTAAAATTGAAGCCGGAAAGCTGGAATTTGAAACTTTAGATTTTGATCTGAGACATATTGTTGAAGCTTGCGGAGATTTGTTTTCAATGAAATTTCATGAAAAGAATATTGAACTGATTTATTATATTGAACAGAAGACACCTCAATTCTTAAAAGGCGATCCAGGAAGAATCAGGCAAATTATCATTAATCTTGTAGGAAATGCACTAAAATTCACGTCCGAAGGTGAAGTTGTTATTCATGTTTCCACAGTCAATGAAACAGAAGATAATGCTTTACTAAAATTTAAAATTATTGATACGGGTATCGGTATTCCTAAAAAACGTCTGGATCGATTGTTTAAATCTTTTTCTCAAGTGGATGCTTCAACAACACGTAAGTATGGTGGGACAGGCTTGGGACTTTATATTTCCAAACTTTTAGCGCAAAAAATGGGTGGGCAAATTGGTGTTGAAAGTGTTGAAGGTAAAGGCACAACATTCTGGTTTACTGCGGTTTTTCAAAAGCAAACTGAAACAATCCAAAACATGCCAGAATCGTTCAAACAATTGAAAGTATTGATTGTTGATGACAATCAAACTCATCAAAAAGCACTTTCTGAGCATATTCAAGAGTTAACAACATTACTTCCTGATATTTCTGAAACCAATGAAAAGGCACTGAAAAAAATTCATCAAGCCATCTTAGACAATCAATCATTCAATATTGTGCTTATTAATGACAACCTGCCTGAAAAAAATGCCAGTTACCTTGTCAAAAAGATCAAACAAAACGAATCATTAAAAAATATTCATCTGGTTGGTATGGTTGATATTAACAATCATTCCAACAAAGATCTTCTTTATGATGAAGTTATCGTCAAGCCTCTCAAACATGATCATTTGGTCCGAACGTTTTATAATTTTCTTGATATTACATCTCCTCCATCTTTACAGGAGAAGGATCAGCAAATAGATCAAAAGCAGTTAAAAGAAATAGCTATAAGTTCCAAAATCCTTTTGGCTGAAGATAATTTTATTAATCAAAAAGTAGCATTATCAATTTTGGAAGGTTTTGGTTATAATGTTGATGTCGCTTCAAATGGTTCGGAAGCAGTAGAAGCTTTGAAAACAAAAAATTACGATCTGGTTTTGATGGATATTCAAATGCCTGAAATGGATGGATTTGAAGCAACAAAAGTTATTAGAGATAAGACATCGGAAGTTTTAAATCATGACATACCTGTTATTGCAATGACGGCTCATGCCATGTCAGGATATAAAGATATTTGTTTAAGCGCCGGCATGAATGACTATGTAACCAAACCTATTGAGCAGAAAAAGCTGATTGAAACAATGAACAGATATTTGTGTATCAAAAAAGATCCCCCACAGAAATATCAAGAATTATCAACCAATATATTAATCGCCAACTCAAATTTTATCAATCAACAAATGATACACTCTATTTTGAAAAGTCGTCAAATTAATGCTGATATTGTTGAGAATAGCCATACAGCGTCCCAACAGCTTGAAACCGGAAATTATAGCCTGATTATCATTGATGATTACCTTGATGATATCAGCGGTCACGATTTTATTCGACAAATTCGTTCTCAAAAAACTATTTATAAAGATATACCTGTCATTGCATTATGGGAAAATAAGGATAATCAGCATGATGATTTGAACATTAATGCTTATGTATCACAACCCATCGTGCCGAAAGAATTATTGGCTTCAATAAACTGTTTCGAAAAGCATTAAAACATATATTTTGTTAATGTTTCATAAGCACTTTCCAATTGTTTGAACACTCCATTTGCTTTTTCAATGTGATGATCACGAGATAATTTTTCAATTTTGTATGCAATATCTTTCAAGTTAGAAGCACCAAAATTTCCGGCCGACCCCTTGATTGAGTGAGCAATATTCGTCGCTTTTTTCATATCATTTTCTTTTAATGCATTTTTAAGTTCTTTCAGTTGCTTGGGTGTCTCATTCAAAAATAACTGAACGATGCTTTCAAGTACTTGTTCATTTCCACCGACTCGTGCCTTTAGACTGTCTCGATCAAAAATATCTGGATCAATGGTTTTATGATTACCTGAACTGGATTTTTTTTTGGGTTTGTCAACAGGTACATCTTGTTCCTTTTTTTGATCAAAGGATGATATTGAAGAACGAACACCTGTTTTTTCAATTGCCTTAGACAGTAAATCAATCGAAAGCGGCTTTGACAAGAAATCATTCATTCCTGATTCAAAACATTTTTCTCTGTGCCCTCTCAGCGCATGTGCCGTCATGGCAACAATAGGTATATCATGATTGCGAACGTTTGAAGATAGGTCTCTAATTGTTCTCGTAGCTGTCAGACCATCCATTATAGGCATCTGAATATCCATTAATATAAGATCAAAGTCTGTTGTTTCTAATAAATCCAAAGCTTCGATACCATTATTGGCAATTTGGGATTGGCATCCTAACTTGATTAACATATTTTCGGTTACTTGCTGATTTACGAGATTATCTTCCACAATAAGAACAAATACATTTTTGAAGACTGGATGTGATGGTTTATTTGGAGGGGTAAGTTCGGACGACAAGCTTTGTTGTGGTTCTAATGCGCCAATAGCCTGTAAAATAGATTGTTGCATTTCACTGGCTTTGACAGGTTTGATAAAAAAAGATGAGAAGCCATATTTTTGATAT
>Ga0272440_1000717_pt1 | contig 27941 bp, 27 predicted proteins | sample SSMMMBAug17_FD_192440 | JGI IMG/M metagenome (GOLD analysis project Ga0272440, IMG submission 192440) | Marine sediment archaeal communities from Little Sippewissett salt marsh, Falmouth, MA, United States - SSM-MMB-Aug17 | ecosystem: Environmental > Aquatic > Marine > Wetlands > Sediment ... | reverse complement strand
AAAAAAAGTTATAGGATCATACATCATTAAGATATCAAATTTTCGCCTTATTTTGTCTTTGATTGACTTTTTCACGCTTATCACCTATACTTTAGTTATTCATAAAAAATATAAATCGGAGGTAATCTGAATGGATTATAAACAAACATTAAACCTTCCCAAGACAAAGTTTCCCATGAAAGCCAATTTGCCCAATAAAGAGCCGGAGCATCTCAAACAATGGGAAACAATGGATCTGTATGATCGCTTGAGAAATCAATCCAAAACCCGAAAGCGATTCATTTTGCATGACGGCCCCCCTTATGCCAATGGAAATATTCACATTGGAACAGCGCTGAATAAAATTTTAAAAGATATCATCGTCCGATCTCGTCAGATGTCTGGATATAATGCCATATATGTTCCAGGTTGGGATTGTCATGGTCTGCCAATTGAACATAATGTTGATAAAGAACTTGGCAAAAAGAAAAGAGAGCTAACTCAAGTTGATATCCGGAAAAAATGTCGGGCATATGCTGAAAAATTTATCGATATTCAACGTAATGAATTTAAACGACTTGGTGTGCTCGGAGAGTGGCAAAAACCTTACCTGACCATGAATTATCGTTTTGAATCAATTATTGCACAAGAATGCGGCAAATTTGCGTTGAATAATAGTTTGTATCGCCGAAATAAACCAGTACACTGGTGCTGTCAGTGTCAAACGGCACTTGCTGAAGCTGAAATCGAATACGAAGATGAAAGCTCGCCATCTATTTATGTTAAATTTCAATGTGAATCTGATTTAAGTGATATCCACACAAGCTTAGCCAATAAAAAAAGTGCTATCGTAATTTGGACCACAACCCCCTGGACAATCCCAGCAAATATGGCGATTGCATTGCATCCGGATTTTGAATATGTTGCTGTGTCAATATCTGATGATGAGATTCTCATTCTAGCAAAAGAGTTAGTTGATAGTTGTATGCAAAAATTCGGATGTCCAAATTATGAAATTGTTTGTAACATTGAATCAAAAGACCTTGAGCATAAAACCTGTCGACATCCATTGTATGAGCGATCATCAGTTGTGATTCTCGGCAACCATGTAACGCTGGATGCAGGCACTGGATGTGTGCACACGGCGCCTGGACATGGTCGTGAAGACTATGAATGTGCATTAAATTATGATCTTGATGTTTTTTCACCGGTCAATGGGAAAGGTTGCTTTACTGATGAAAACCCATTGTTTGAAGGCCAGTTTGTTTTTAAATCCAATGATGCGATTATTGAAAAGCTTGATGAAAACAAAGCGCTGCTTGCAAGTGAAAAATTGAAACATTCATACCCGCACTGTTGGCGATGCAAAAAACCGGTTATTTTCCGCTCAACACCCCAATGGTTTATATCAATGGAAAAAAACGATCTTCGCAAGAAGGCATTGACTGAAATTGATAATGTCCAATGGGTACCGCATTGGGGACGAGAACGAATATATGGCATGATTGAAAACCGACCAGATTGGTGTGTGTCACGTCAAAGGACCTGGGGCGTACCGATTGTGGTATTCTACTGTAAGAAATGTGATGCAGTCATGATTAATCAGGAAATACTCAATCAGGTTGGTGAATTGTTTGAAACGCATGGTGCAGATATCTGGTTTGAAAAAAATAATGAAAGCGCATTTATTCCCGCATCCACACGATGTTCGGAATGTGGCCATGATCAGTTTTCAAAAGGGATGGACATTTTAGATGTTTGGTTCGATTCCGGCGTAACACATGCGGCAGTCCTTGAAGATAGAGACTACCTGGATTGGCCCGCAGATTTATACCTTGAAGGCAGTGATCAACATCGCGGTTGGTTTCACAGTTCATTGTTAACATCAGTTGGCACACGGGGTAAAGCGCCATATAAGGCAGTGTTGACTCATGGTTTTGTGGTGGATGAACATGGCAAAAAAATGTCGAAATCGGTTGGAAATATCGTTGCGCCTGAAAAAGTGATCAAAAAATATGGCGCGGAAATTCTTCGTTTATGGGTTTCGGCTGCAGACTATCGTGATGATATTCGGATATCTGATAATATTCTCAAACAATTATCTGATGCATATCGCAGAATTCGAAATACCTGCCGGTTTATCCTGGGTAATATCCACGATTTTGATCCATCTGCAGATCGCGTTTCCTATTCTGAAATGACTGAGATTGATCAATACATAACGCACCGCCTTCAACAATTAATCAAGCGATGTTGTCGCGCCTATGATGAATACGAGTTTCACACGATTTATCATAGTCTGAATAACTTTTGTACACTGGAATTATCTGCTTTTTATTTGGATATTTTGAAAGATCGCTTATATATCAATCCGGCAAAATCATTGCTTCGCAGAAGTGCGCAAACGACCATGTTTGATATTTTAGATACGATGGTCCGCTTGATGGCACCTATTCTGGCATTTACTGCAGAAGAGATCCTAAAACATATGCCCGGTCCCGGTCAACAAGATAGCAATCAAAGTGTTCACATGCTTCTTTTTCCTGAAGCAGACCAACAAAAAATGAATTCATCACTTGCAGAACGTTGGGAACAATTTATTTCACTGAGAAGCGAGGTTTCCAAAGCCATTGAATTGGCTAGAAATGAAAAAATTGTCGGTCATTCTCTGGATGCCCATGTTACGATCAGTGCACAAGATGATATCTATGAATTGTTGAATGGTCTGGATGACTTAAGATCTTTGTTTATTGTGTCAAAAGTTTCAGTTGTGAAAGACCAAATAGAAGAAGCGTATATCAGTGATAATATAAAGAATTTTCAAGTGAAAGTGAAAGCAGCTGAAGGTCATAAATGTCAACGATGTTGGGTATATGATACTTCAGTTGGAACAAGTGATAGTTACCCTGACACATGCAAACGTTGTCAGGATATTTTGAACGAAATAAACAGGACCTGATTGTGTCAAATTATCGAATATTAATTGTCGTTAGCCTGATCATCATCATCCTGGACCAGGTGACAAAATGGATTGTTTTAATGAATATGCCCATGTATGAATCCATTCCGATTATTGAGAATTTTTTCAATTTAACGCATATTCATAACAAAGGCGGTGCGTTTGGTTTTATGGCAAATCAAAGCTCATTTATCCGGAAAATACTATTTCATGGCGTATCTTTGATTTCTTTGGGTGTGATCGTATATTTTTATCATCAAGCGCCTGCAAACTATCCATTTTTGTTAACAGCCCTCAGCCTGATTTTTGGCGGGGCTGTTGGCAATTTAATTGATCGGTTTCGTATGGGTGAAGTTGTGGATTTTTTGGATTTTTACATTGGCAGTTACCATTGGCCGGCTTTTAATGTAGCAGATAGTGCTGTTTCGGTGGGGGTGACTGTTTTGATGTATTACATGATTATCAAGAAAGTTCTATAAAAACCAAAGGGACAAGCCATGTATCCTGTTCTATTAAAATTGGGCCCCTTGACCATTCATACATATGGATTCTGTATTGCGGTTGGATTTCTGGTTGCCTTATCCTATGTATCAAGAACAGCCCGCCAAAAAAATATAAATTCCGAATATATCGTTGACCTGTGCTTTTACGCACTGGTTTGTGGAATGATTGGTGGACGTTTGTTATACGTATTTTTGGAATGGGAAACCTTTCAGAATAATTGGTTAGAAATATTTCGAATCTGGAATGGTGGACTGGTCTTTTATGGCGGGTTTATCGCAGCATTGATTTTTGCCTGGCAATACATGAAAACGAAACATATGCCCATGCTGAAAACCCTTGATATACTTGCACCGGCAGTCGCATTGGCCCATGGATTTGGTCGAATCGGTTGTTTTTTTGCGGGGTGTTGCTATGGTCGAATGTGTGATCTGCCCTGGGCAGTTACATTTACGCATCCATTAACATTGGCGCGTCCCAATGTAGCGCTTCACCCCACTCAATTGTATTCATCTGTGATGAATTTTGCCTTATTTGGATTGTTGGTTTGGTTATCTTCACGTAAGCTAAAAGCAGGGATTGTTGCAACTGCATATTTATGCCTCTATGGTTTGGGTCGCATTAGTATAGAATTCTTTCGCGGAGATGATAGAGGCACATTTTGGTTTCACATGCTATCACCAGCTCAGGGGATTGGCCTGTTTATGATTGGCGCTGGTATATTCTTTTATTACTTAATTGTCAGAAAACAAACAAACGAATAAATGCTTATTGTTTTTGTTTCAACCATTTGGGAGAAGGTCCCGCAGGATTCTTGTTTGATGATTCACGCATCTCTTTAAATTTTAGGATGGTTGCGTTAAGCTTATCAGCTAATTCTTGCAGTTCATCTCCCTTTCTTAGAACGATCAATCGGGGCGTTTCACCATCCAATAATTGTTCCAGCTTGCTTTCCATGTTATAAATTGGGCCTGCAATTTTATGCGTAAATACGATACAACAGCCCATGATCAGAATGATTAAAGGAATGCTGAAATAAAATAATCGATAAAAAATCAGTCCTTTTAACTGATTGATCAACGCCAAAGGCACGAAGCCGGAAACAACTGGCCAGATTGTGTGGTATACGAGTACACCAATCACAAGGCAAAAACTGACTGTTAAAGCAATAAACTTAAATGTCAGTCTGAGTTGCATCTTTCGATTGATTAAATAATTACGTGCTTTTCTTTTCATCTAACCTCCAGTTTATTTTGTTACTTTTATAAGTGTATCACTAATTTTCAAAATTGCAAGCCGATTTTTTAGGCTTATACACAAAAAGGAGCGTTATGAATCAAATTCTTTTTAATAAAGATATCATACAGCGTCGAGTGCAAGATTTAGGCCGACAAATATCCCATGATTATTCAAATCTTGAAATATATATGATTGTACTTTTAAAAGGCGCATTTATTTTTGCATCAGATCTCATTCGACAATTGACCCCAAACGTTCGTGTTGAATTCATGAAAATTTCAAGCTATGAAGGAAAAATAACCACAGGACAGGTGAATATTGAACAGGATATTGGTTGCGATATCCACAACCAGCATGTTTTAATTGTTGAGGACATTGTCGATACAGGCCTGACCATCAATCAATTGCTTAAAATATTACATCAAAGACAACCGGCTTCAATTGAAATCTGTTCTTTTTTGGATAAGCCCTCAAGGCGGGAAATATCTGTAGATGTGAAATACACAGGGTTTACAATTGAAAACTTGTTTGTGGTTGGATATGGAATGGATTATTGCCAGATGTGGCGGCAGTGTCCAGATATTCATATTCTTGAAAATTTAGAACCATAATAGTCTGCCATATTGGTTTAACATAACCCAGGGCTCCGCCCTGGGCTATATTAATTCACACCTTCGGTGCTGAAGAATCACAAAAAATTATTATTGGCCGAAACGATGATCAAGGCCTAATAATTATATATTAAAAGTGTTAAGGAATGCTCGGAAAATAACATACTCATTTTTCTTGATCGTCCAAAAAAATAAGGTCGTGTAGAGACGTAGCATGCGACGCCTCTACAGTACATTTACCTCAAAACGAACAATATCAATAATGGGGACGTTCTGTTCAGAGAATTCCTAACTGAAATATGAAGAATGCCAAATTATTTCCTGAATTTTATTAAATCATCGTTGCATGACGAAAAAATAATCAATGTGAAGTATTAAGTCTTTAAACAAAGAAAGGATGTTAAAATGAAGCGAACGCCCAAATTTTTTACTAAGTTAATGACAGCAGTTCTAATAATTTTTGTATACTGCAATCCGGTATATGCTGACAAGCAGAAGCAATTGAATGATTATTACCAACAAGCATGGAAATTACTGGGGCAGATGCACAAGGATGTTTCCAATTTGGACAAGGCCGATGCCATTTATCAAAAAGCATTAGCTTTGGCGCCGAATAGCGCAAAAACATATTGGAAAATTGCTGAAATCTCATTCAAAAAAGCACAAGTAGCCAAAAATGAAACATCTGCGAAAAAATTCTATGATCAAGCCCTGGAAAATGCGATAAAAGCAGTGGGGATCAATCCCAATTCAGTGGGAGCGTTATACTGGAGGGGGACGTGTGAAGCCAAACAAGCAGAATTGGCCGGCATTTTCAAGGCAATGAGCCTTGTAAAAAGTGCGAAAAATAATCTTAACAAATGTATTGCATTGGAGCCGAATCATCGCTTTTCTATCCTGGCAAGAGTGATTCTAGCCGTGTTATATACCGAACCTCCCTGGCCAATGAGAGATCTCGGTGAGGCGGATAAACTGACGGCTAAAGCTGTTGAAATGGACCCCAATTTAACGTTGGCATCAGTCAAGAGAGCCAGGGTGCATATCAAAAATGGAGACGATAATCTGGCAAAAAAAGAACTTCAGCGATGCCTGAATATCAAGAATCCCACATATGTCTGGGATACTGAACTCTATGATTGGCCTGAAGCCAAAAAACTGTTGAACCAGTTGAATTAAACTTGTATACATGCAACGATGATTTTTTTTATGATTTATTTTTTTTTCACAATAAAATAAAAAGGAGAAGATTGTGAAACGTATTGCCATTTATCCAGGATCTTTTGACCCTGTTACTAATGGTCATTTAGATATACTGGAAAGAGGCTTATATATTTTTGATCATGTTATTATGGCGATTTTGGTAAATCCATCAAAAAATGCTTTGTTCTCTGTTGACGAACGTGTTGAAATGTTAAAAGAAAGTACCAGGGATATTCAAAATGTAGAAATAGACACATTTGATGGACTGCTTGTCGATTATGCAAAGCGGTGCAATGCTGCCGCTATTTTACGCGGCATGCGAGCCGTATCAGACTTCGAATATGAATTTCAGCTCGCATTAATGAATCGTCGTTTCAATCGTGATATTCAAACAGTTTTTTTGATGACTGGTTTACGATGGATCTATACCAGTTCATCAATTATAAAAGAGGCTGCACGCTTTGATGGTGATATTTCTGGAATGGTACCACCATTCGTTGTAAAAAGAATTAAATCGAAAATGAATGAAATAGAATCGAGAAACAAGGGCTAAGTTGTGTTAACTCTCCGAAAAATACTATACAAAGGCAAATCAGCCTGCAATCGAATAAACATTCCATGATTGGCGGTTTTAACTTCTGTCTGATCTTTCAACCTTAATACGTGAGGTAATACAAGTTGGGTTAATTGTCCGGATGGCATTAAAACTTCCACTGTTTCTCCGGCATGAATGGTGTTGCGGACATTAATCAATACATGTCCTGTATCGGTTCGCTCCTTCACATCGCCAACAAATCGTGCAAATGATGTAGACTGCCTTTGAGAAGTCGCGTAATCTTCAGGAGTAATGCCACCTTTCATAAATCCATATGAATATCCCCGATTGCTGATGCGATTAAGCAATGCCATTCCTTCTTCTTCAGTAAACGTTTTGCCATTGAGAACTTGCCGGTAAAAAGCCACTGTTGATGCGACATAATGAATAGATTTCATTCGGCCTTCTATTTTAAATGAACGAACATTCAAACGTTTCAACTCAGGTACAAAAGGAAATAGGGCAAGCTCTTTGGTATTCATTAAATACGTCCCACGTTCATCTTCAAATATCGGAATATATTCATTAGGGCGTTTTTCTTCAACCAGACAATATTTCCATCGGCATGGATGTGTACATTCCCCCCGGTTGGCTTTTCGGCTCGCCAGATAATCACTCATTGCGCATCTTCCAGAGTATGAAAAACACACTGCACCATGAATGAAAACTTCTGTTTCAATCATATGATCCTTGAGTTTTGATTGAATCTCTTCAATTTGCTTTAAGGATAACTCTCGTGCCAGATTCACACGCTTAGCGCCAAAATCCGCATATGCCAGAACGCTTTGATAACTGACAGTATTGGCCTGAGTACTGATATGAATGGGCGTCTGCAAGCCATTTTGCTTTAGCGCCCAAATCACGCCGAGATCTGACACAATAAAAGCATCCACGCCAATTTCCTCAAGTTGTCGGGCTGAAGTAATCAAGTGATCATATTCATGAGACCAGGGGTAAATATTTAATGTGACGTAGCCTTTTTTGTGATGTTTTTTCAGATAGGTCATGGCAACATCAACATCATCCATACTGAAATTGCCGGCATAATTCCGAAGTGAAAAGGATTGTATTCCGAAATATACAGCATCCGCACCATATTGAACAGCCCATTTGAGTTTTTCAAGTGTACCGGCAGGGGCAAGTAATTCTGACATTGTTAATTCTCCATCCAATAATCAGGCGGATCAAGCGTATCATCAATAACAATCAAAGGTCGTTTCATCAGGCTATCTTTCATATTTTGAAAATATATCTGGCTTTTGACAATGTTCTTTTTTTCTAATGTATCTGGATAAATGGCCAGAAACTGGTTGGCTGCGGACCTTGCTGATTGCTGACGTTCAAGTTGATATGTGTGGGCTTCTGCCAGAATTTTTTCAGATTTCCCCCGTGCATCTGGCACAATGCTGTTTTCATATCCCAACGCCCGATTGACCTGATTTTGTTTGTATTGATACGATGCGACAACACGTTCAAAGGCATCAGCAACTGATATGGGCGGATGAACATCTTTGAAATGCACTGAAAGTATCCGAATGCCTGTTTTAAAACGATCCAGTTCCTTTTGAAGCATGTCATGCATATTTTTGACAATTATTCCCCGATGAGATCCTGTGATATGATCAAATGTATGGATAGCCAATAATCGTGTCAGAGTTTGATATGCTAATTCTTCCATCAGTTTAACCGGTTGAGAATGTTCATAAACATACATTTGAATATTTTTAATACGATAATGGATGGATACATAAGGATACACAAAGTATTGATCACCACTGATAAATGGTTCTTCAGTGCCATGTTTTTTGGTCCAAAGCAAAGGACTGGTTTTATTGATCGTAATATTACCGATGTGAATTTCTTGAATGGTGGTTACATTTTGCGTGCGAACTTTTCCCAATGGCCAGGGCAATACCCAATGCACACCTGGGCCAACCGGAGAAAGTCGTTCTCCCAGGTATTCAGCGCATGCCTGTTCACGATAATCTACCCAATAGATTCCTGTTGACATATATCCCAATAAGCATGTCGTTATCAAAATACCAATTACTGCGTTTCTTATTCTTGCTGCTTGAGATTTTTTTGGTAAATGTTCAATATATTGCCATGCATTTGATAGCGCAATGCCTATTGTACGAATAATTGAAAAGGTTTGATCCTTTGACTTTTTCATCCGGAAAACATTGACAAACGTATCTATGGCATAAGTTAGAATCATACCTGCAATCAAGGCCGCAACAATTCGATCCAGGTTTATGCCCATTGGATACAAGAGCAAAGCCAGTCCAGTAATTAACGATGCAGCCATATCTGCACGCGCATGATTGCCATCAGCTACAAGGCTGATTGAATTTTCTTGATGTCCCATCTGGATTTCAAAGATGGAAATGACATAAGAAAAAAATGAAAACAGGATGAATACAACGCCTGCTAGAACAGCATTATCAATTGTAGAGGGTTCGCCCTTGATCACCTGAACGATCAATGTGATAGAAAGCAGCAATAAGATGATGCCAATAATGATTGAAACAATCATTTCACGATCTTTTACACTGGTTTGATTGTCGGAATCAGTTTGTTTTTTGGGTTGAAACAATGCATACACAACCATTGCGCTGGTTGCAATATCGCTCAAGCTGTGCCATGCTTCTGCAAGAATTGCCTGGGAGCCGGTGACAGCAAATAAAGTAAATTTAACTACTGTCAGGATCGTATTTAAGCTGGTTGTTATGATTGCTGTTTTAACTGTAATATTCATAAATATAAGCACTTAATCCATTTTCTATAAACATTCTTTTGTTCATAATTCAACGTGAAGCAAAAAGTTTAAATAGTCACAGATGTTGTTACAGGAAATATACCTTTTTCGGAAAAGCTCGTTTTCAGGCATCATTTTAAAAATGGGGCCTCCGACTAAGACATGTATTGTTTCAGGAATTTGCGAAACAATCGCATTCAATATTTCTTCTGTATCAAATTGAAGAATGGTCATGCCCAGAATATTTGGATGTTGATTCTGACATGCATCAATGATTTTTTCCTTCGACTGCAATAACCCCAATGGAATTATTTCTATACCTGCTAAGCGACTGAACAAATGGATTATTTTTAAACCTTGACCAACAGCATCATCCATCGTTGCAGTAATCATTTTGGGGGGATGTTTCCATAGTCCAACAATTTTATTTTGGGTTTTCCATGCCAGTAGTTTTTCACCAACCGCATAGATTTGCATCCATGAAATTGTTGGATCATTTTGCCAGGAAGTGGTAAATTCTTCTAAAATTTTGCGAAGTTTGAGAATGTCTGCATTTTCCGGCCGATAATCTGACAAGCAGTTTTGGCAGACGCAGACTTTCCGGTATTTGTCTTCAGGAATAATTTCAAATATTGTCTTTGGAAATGTTTCATAAGCGCACCAACATCGATTGAGCTTCAGTCCATTGATGACTTCTTTTTCACCACATCTATTTGGTTTTCCACATATGGGGCAATTTTTTTCATTCACATCAGAATTCGATGTTAAATGCGTTGTGCTGGATTTCAGCAGATCCATTAACTTAAAATCTCCCATCAACAATGTTGAGCAGATTTTTTCGGATCATTTTTGAGCATTCACCATTCAATTGACGTGTGAGATGTTTTTGTTCTTTCTTTTCCAGGCTTTTGAACTCATGTTCGTGGTCTTTGAAAAAATCGGCCAGCACATCCTGAGAAAATGACGCCATTAGTTTTCCAAAATCAGTCTTTTTGATTTCTCCAATTTTTGAAATGACATTTCGTAAACGATTGGCTGTGGCATAACTCTCCAGTTTAAGCCATAATTCTTTGGCTTCATCAGATAATTCGAGCTTCGCCTTTTGTGGCCTTTTCTTTTGCTTTGCTTTTTCCGCCCATTTTTCATTTTTGTTTTTTAAAATGAGTCGGTTTCCATGAACCAAAAACTTGGGAGATACTGGTTTGATAACAATGCCTTCACAGCAATTATCTGGAATTTCTGGCAAACCCATCCATTGAGAAATTTTGGACTGAAATTTGTTTGGATATTCCAGGCATTCTTGTAAGGTGCCGCGAAAAATTGTTTTTGCATATATAAAACCAATTTGTTCCATGTATTTATTGAATGTATCAATATCTTGTAATTTGCCATCAAGAGATATATCTATTGCATAAAACTCATTGTGAGGCGTGTAAAAAATTCCTTTTTGGATGCGTGTGGCAGATGTATTCTTTTCAACTTCTTTGTGCGGGTAAGTCCCACCTATCAATTCACCATATAATGCAAGTATGTTAAAATCAAAATGATCTGCTTTTAATGCATCATAAAGATTTTTCACGTAAGGGGTGTATTTTTCAGCAACACTTTCATAGTCATAAAAATTATCTTTGATAAAACTTGAACGTTTGGCTGATTTCATTTCTGAGCCATCATACCAGAAAGAAAGGTTTGCTCCATGAGCTTTCTCCTGAACAACAAACTCTTCTGTATCAAAACCATGCTCAACGATGGCATCAAGAAAAAGTTTTCGATAACTATTTTCTATTTCCGGGTATTTAATAAATTTCATTGGAAGCCTCCTTTTTTTTAGATGATTTTGCTGAATGTCATGTCTTCTTTATAAGGAAATATAATCATAAAAACATTTTCATTATCTGGTTCCGAATATAATTACTAATTCTTTCAGAAGGTCGATCCATCTTAGTTGCTATAACGTTTTTCTCAAACATTTTTTACTTCTGTTTTTTATTTGTCTGAATCCGAATTTTCAGCAGATTTTGATTTGCCTCTCGGTTTTCTTTTTTTTAAACATTTTTTATCACTTCTTGAAAATGCGCATAATTTTGGATTATAATATTCCTTACAGTTCATTGGGTTGTACAATGGACATTCAGGATTTTTTTCAGACATTTTTATATTTCCTCCCAAGGTTTGATAACGTCAATGAAATGAGTATGCAAAAACTCAGTAATCAATATAATCATGCTATAACAAGAATGAATAAATTTGTCAAGCCTAATTGATTAAGGCTTTGACGAACCTGAATGTACATAAAGTAAATATTTTTACTTTTGATTTGAATATCCAGGGGATGCCAAATTGATGTCATGAAAACTAAGCTTTTTTCGGACATCACTTCGGCATTCTCTGGAAATAACTTCCCCATTATTGATATTGTTCGTTTTGCGGTAAATTTACTGTAGAGACGCAGCATGCTACGTCTCTACACGACCTTTTTTTTGGACGATCATGAAAAATGAGTGTGTTATTTTCCGAGCATTCCTTAGTCTTCATGTATTTCCTGCAATTCTGCATAAAAATTTAATATTTCAGGATTTTTTAATGCATCTTGATTCAGTACCGCTTCTCCCTGAATCGTTTTCTTAACAGCCAATTCTACTTTTTTCATATTCAAGGTATAGGGGATGTCTGGAACATCAATAATTTTAGCAGGGATATGACGTGGAGATGCATTTGTTTTTATGGTCTGTTTGATACTATTTTTCAGAGACTTATTCAGCAAATAACCTGGTTTCATTTTTATAAAAAGAATAACACGCTCATCATTTTTCCAGTTTTGTCCCACAACCAGGCTATCTTCAATTTCATCCATCATTTCTACCTGACGATATATTTCAGCCGTCCCAATACGTACCCCACCAGGATTCAATGTTGCATCTGAACGACCATAAATAATAACGCCCCCCCGATCATTAATCTCTATATAGTCGCCATGACGCCAAATTCCCGGATAAACATCAAAATAGGCAGAATGATACTTTTGACCTTGTGGGTCATCCCAAAAATAAATCGGCATGGATGGAGATGGGGCGGTACAGACCAATTCTCCCTGCTGGTTGGTGACAGATTTTCCATTTTCATCAAAGGCTTCCACTTTCATCCCCAAACCTCGACATTGCAGCTCTCCAGCATATACCGGCATCATGGGATTACCCAGTGCAAAACACCCATTGATATCTGTTCCGCCAGAAATTGATGCCAGTAGAAGATCTTGTTTGATGCCCTGGTATATAAATTCAAAACCTTCCAGGGATAAAGGAGACCCTGTTGAAAGAATCGCGCGAAGGGATGAAAGGTCAACGTGCTCTTTTGGCTTGAACCCCGATTTCATCAGTGCTGCAATATATCCTGCACTGGTTCCAAACACAGAAATTTTTTCATTATCGGCCATCTGCCATAAGGCTTCAGGACCTGGATGAAAGGGGTTACCATCATATAAAATAAGCGTTGCGCCAACAGAAAGCCCACAAATCAGCCAATTCCACATCATCCATCCGCAAGTCGTATAATAAAAAAGAGTGTCCTCGCGTTTTAAATCGGTATGAAGCAGATGCTCTTTCATTTGATGAATGAGTATACCGCCAGCACTTTGAACCATACATTTCGGAAGCCCTGTCGTTCCTGAAGAATACATAATGTATAAAGGATGATCAAAAGGTAACTGTTCAAAATGAATGTTAATTCCGGTTTTTGTTGATGTAAAATCATCATACAAGATCGCATGGGGTATATTATTGATATCTAAATTTTCTTCTGTATATGGGATCACAACGACTTTTTCAACTGAATCAATCTGTTTTAAAATGCTTCTAACTCTTTCAAGACTGTCTATTTTTTTCCCTTTAAAATAATAACCATTCGCAGTAAAAAGGATTTTTGGCTTAATTTGGCCGAAACGATCCAAAACGCCTTTAATGCCAAAATCAGGAGAACATGATGACCATGTTGCACCAATGCTGGCAGCAGCCAGCATTGCAATAACTGACTCTGGCATATTGGGCATAAAACCAACAACACGATCACCGGTTTGCACACCTGCTTCCTTAAGGGAAATGGCGAGCCGGGCAACATTCTCATAAAGGTTGGCATAGGTTAATTTTCGATACACCTGATTCTCTCCCAGAAATACAATTGCTGATTGATCATCTTTGAATCTAAGTAAGTTTTCAGCAAAATTCAACCTCGCCCCTGTAAACCATTTGTTACCTGGCATGTGATTCACATTGTCAATCAGTTGATCCGCTTTTTTTGATGCAATAATTCCTGCAAAATCCCACATTTCGGCCCAAAAGTCTGAAATGTTTTCTACAGACCATTTCCAGAGTTCTTGATAAGATTGAAAATTTTGTTGATATTTTTGATTAATCACAGTCATAAAAGCATACATATGGGTCTTTTTTATTTGGTCTTCTGATGGTTTCCACAATAATTTCCCCATGTTTTCATCCTCCCTGATGATGGATTCGGAGTGTATTCTTGTTGATCAACATACACCGATTGATGATTATTTTCCATAGATAACAGCCATTATTGTTGCATTTCCACGCTTTGATGAAATCCAATGCGGGATATTTGATAGATAATAGGCTGTATCTCCAGGTTCTAATTCATAGTGATCATTACCAAGTTCGAGTAGGACTGTTCCATAAAGAACATAAATAAATTCTTCACCATCATGCGTTGAAATTTCTTTTTCAGTTGTTTCTTGAAGATGTACGATGAGCGGTTCCATACTTCTGCCTTTAACTTCAGGAGCCAGGCTTTTGTACGAATACACATCTTTGCCACTCTTTTTTGACGTTGATCGAGAAATGGCCTTTTGATCTTTTGAACGTGTAATGGCGTATGGTTTGTCTCCTGATCCACATATCATCTGCCCAAAAGCAGCATCCAGGGATTTAGAAAGTTTGATCACCATACCCAGTTGCGGAAGTATTTCTTTATGTTCAATTTTTTTTAGTAAGTCTGAATCAAAGCCTGTTCTTGATGAAAGATCATCAAGAGACAGGCCTTTTTCTTCTCGTAATTTTTTTATTCGCAGACCAATTTCATCCATATTTGCTTGACTGGAACCTGCAATATTTCCAGTTAAGTCTTCAAAATAATCTACATTGATATGAGGGATATGACGTTTTGTTTCCATAATTTTATCTCCATATAATCATTGCTAAGCATGATATTTTTCTGGCAACACAGCTTTTTCTTCCCATTCCAAAGGAAGAAGTTGTCCTGGCTTTTCTCCATATTTTTCCTTTAATACTGCAAGCCCTGGACGCGCATATTTTGGATGACCTTCTTTCAACGTTCTTCCATTAAGAATGGCTTCTGATCGAAGTCTTCGGCCAATCGTTCTTTCCATCTGTTTACCGAGCCACAATACACGATCAATGTCCCAGCCATGCTCAATACCCATTTCATCAATTTGTACAAGGGTATCTTCAAGTGTTACCAGGCCGACATAACGTGGATCTTTATAATAGTACTCACCGGTTCCTTTGACCGGACAATCGTCAAGAAAATTTGCCGGCTGTCCGCCTAAACCACCAAGAGTAGCTTCAAATTGCGTAATGCCTGCTTGAAGTGATGCCAATATTGACGCTGATGCCACGCGCTTGGTTTCATGAAAGTGGGCAATATGGAGGCTGGTGTCAGGAATTTCATCCAGAATCATTGAAAAATAACGATATACATCAGGCGCTGAAGCACTTCCATCATGATCGGCATGTTCAATGTCTGATGCCCCAATTTCAAGCCATCGCTTTGTAAATTCAACAGCATCTTTCATTTCAGTAGCGCCACCAATCGGGCTCCCCCATATGGTACTGACAGTACCGCACATTTTGATACCTGCATCATTACATTTTTGAATTGAACGTTCACACTCTTTCCAATATTCGGGTAATGTCAGGCCAGAATTGGCATAATGATGTTCTTCTTCAGTAGAAACCATCATTAAAACACGATCCGGCCCAATTCCTTTTTCTTTTAAAGCAATCGCTCTGTCAACAGATTTTTCACGAATCGTAATACAGGTCAGACATATATCATCATAATGAATTCCTTTTCGTTCACATTTTTTCTTGAACCGATCACTTCGCAGATGTGTTAACAATTCTTCAGCATCTTTAAACTGCGGCATTAAATATGGATTTCCCAGGTTGGTGACTTCAATATTCCGACACCCTGCAAAAATTAATTCTTCAAGATAGAATTTCTTTGCTTCAGTAGAGATAAACTTTTCTTCATGTTGAAAACCATCGCGAATGGTAATATCACCGATGGTCACTTTTTTGGGCATTCGTGGAAATATTTTCCAATAATTATGTTCACTCATATCTTTGTCTCCTTATAAATAAATTAAAATCGGACATTTCCAAAAGATGGCTCTCCAATGGGCATCAGAAGACTGACTTCAAATGCCATCGCGAGCCAATCACGAATTTCTGAAAATTTTAATACACGGTCATTCAAGATACGGGAGCCACAAAAAAAAGGATGGGCTTCACCATCATGTTTGTTGATCAATTTTTCACGAAAAGCTTGTTTTTCTGAATCAGTCATTGGCGTGCCTTTTGCTTCATGCTTTCTCTCTTCGATTGAAAGAAGCACCCCCGCAGCACTTCGCCCACTCATGACGCCAGTGCGTGCGCGCATGGTGACAAATAAAAAATGAGGTCGATAGGCACGGCCGCACATGCCATAATTCGCTGCCCCATTATCAGGCCCAATAACCAGTTGAATGCGCGGGACCTGGGCACAAGAGACTGCACGAACCATATCTGATCCATATTTTCCAATACCTTGATGCTCAGACTCTGATCCGACCATATACCCTGGGGCATTTTGAACAAAAAGCAAAGGAATCTTTTCTTGTGAACATCTGATAATCCACTCTGAGGCCTTTTGAGCAGCTTCGGCAAAGATAATACCAACAGAGTTTGAAGCAATGACACCAACAGGTATGCCTTTTATTCGAATTTTGCCAGCCAATATATTATCACCGCGACCGGGTGCATAATGTTGTTTATATTCAATAAAATAGCTATCATCAGCAATGGCTTCCAATACTTTTCTGCCATCAATTCCTTGATGTGTTGTCCCTGGTAAAATGTCATACATACTTTGTTTGTCAACAGTTGGTGGCATTTCAACATATCGATGCAATTGCATTTTTTGAGGGGATTCCAATGATAAAATTTCTCTTACTTTTTGAATGGCTTCTGACTGATTTCCACAAAAATGATCACATCCCCCAGAAATATGAGTGTGGACTCTGGCGCCGCCTAAATCTTCAGCAGAGATTTCTTCACCTGTTGCCATCTTAACTAATGGGGGGCCGCCTAAAAAAGAATAGGACATTTGATCAATCATCACCGATTGACACGCCATAAATACAATATACGCACCACCAGCTGTGTTGCCACCTGTACTCATGGTGATTTGTTTCAAGCCTTTTGCAGACATCCGCGCCATATTGTAAAACATGGAACCAAAATGGCCATCATCCGGGAAAACATCCGCTTGCATCGGAAGAAATGCCCCCCCTGAATCTGCAATATATACACAGTTGAGTCCACATTGATCAGCAATGGCCTGGGCACGAATATGTTTTTTTAAGGTAATGGGAAAATATGCGCCTGCTTTAACACGGCTATCATTGCCAAAAATCATTGTCCAATTGCCATGTATTTTTCCAATGCCAGTAACAAGACCCGCACAAGGCACATCAGAAATGCCACCCGGGTAATCGACACCAAAGCCGGCAATGCGGCTTAGTTCAAAAAAATGTGTTCCAGGGTCAATCAATTCATGAATCAAATCTCGAACAGGGCGTTTACCTTGTTTTTTTAATCGATCAATCGCTTTTTGTCCCCCGGGCCATAGTGCCTCATGAACACGCGCATCTAACTTTTTTTCTTCATTTTCCCAAAACGATTTATTACTGACCATATCCCCCCCTTATTTTGTTTGAATAATCACCCATATTATTCATTTTATGTTAACATCCGATATATCTTGAAATAACAATTCGTTGTACTTCGGATGTACCTTCACCAATATCAAGCAGTTTTTGATCTCTATAAAAACGTTCTACGTTAAACTCTTTCATCAAACCATAACCGCCATGAATTTGAACGGCATGATTCACAACTCTCCCCATCAGTTCAGAACAATATAGTTTTGCCATTGCTGCTTCCTTTTCAAAAGGTCGTTTATGATCTCTCAGCCAGCAAGCTTTGTACATCAGGTTTCTGGCACACTCGATCTCCATTGCACAATCAGATAATTTAAATGCCACAGCCTGAAACTTACTGATTGGTTGCCCAAACTGTTCTCGACCTCTGGCATATTTTAGGGCGATTTCGTAAGCGCCTTGTGAACCACCGAGTCCCATCGCCCCAATAGAAAGCCTTCCACCATCGAGGGTTTGCAGCATTTGATGAAAGCCATCTCCAGGTTTCCCAAGAATATTGGATTCTGGAATGCGAACGTCATCAAAAAATAACTCTGCTGTGTTTGAAGCGCGCCACATCATTTTTTTATGCATCGGTTTTGCAGCAAACCCTTTCATGCCATGCTCTACAATAAAACATGTATATTCAGGCTTTCCATTGGGACGCTTTCCAGTAACTGCCTGCACAGTAACACCCATTGAAATTTCACTTGCTGCATTGGTAATAAAGATTTTGGATCCATTTAGAATCCATTCATTTTGATCTTTTACAGCAGTCGTTTTGCTCCCACCTGCATCAGATCCGGCTGTTGGTTCAGTGAGCCCAAACCCCCAAAGCGCTTCTCCTCTGCAAAGGGGCGGAAGATATTTCTTTTTTTGTTCTTCAGTTCCAAAATAATATAAAGGTCCAATACCAAGAGAATTACCGGCAGCAATTGTAGCAGCCTGCGAACCATCAATTCGGGCAAGTTCTTCAACAGCAATAATATATGAGAGGTAGTCCATTTCTTGTCCACCATACTTTTCAGGAACGAACATGCCAAATAAGCCGATTTCACCCATTTTTTGGGTCAGCTCAACACAGAACTCCTCTTTTTCATCCAGTTCAAGCGCAATGGGCGCAATTTCAGTTTGCGCAAATTTTCGGACCTCTTTCCGAATCATTTCTTGCGCTTTGGTTAAATCAAAATCCAAAATAACCTCCTTTCATTGGTGAAGATTTTTTGTTTATTACCGACCGGTCGTTAGTTTAATGTGAATACGTTTGATTGAATGGTCGCATAACAATAATTTATGAAACAGCATGTCATCGAAACGTTGATCAAGGTTGAAATAAACATTCAGACATGAACCGAATTATTTTTCAAACCATTAATGATAAAGCTTTCATAAATATCAGCAATTTCATCAACCTTCAATCGGCCATATGGTTTGAACCACGATGCGCCGGCTGTACACAATGTCAAAATAGCGTAAGACAGAATTTTTACATCTTGAATTGTAAATACTTTTTTTTCAGAACCTTCTCTGATAATGTTTTGAAAAATAGTTTCATATTCATCACGTTTTTTGACAATAATTTGGTAATGTTCAGCTGAAAGGCCACGAAGTTCACTATTTGCAATAAAGTTTTCTTTTTGTCGTTCAAGATGGAAGCGAACATGACTGTGAACAGCAACCCTCATTTTTTCTTCAACATTTCGAAGACCTGTAAGATTATGATGTAAATAGGATGTCAGATCATTCATGGTTGTTTCAAGAATACTAAACAGTAAGGCCTCTTTACTGGTATAATGATAATATATACTTGCTTTCTGTATACCACTCCCACGAGCAATTTCACTCATACTGGTCGCGAAATAACCTTTTTTAAAAAACAGATCAATTGAAACAGACTTAATTTTTTCTTTCATACTCATGATCAAACCTCCCCTATCTTAACCGACCGGTCGTTAGTTTCTTGAATCAACGTATTACATGGTGATTTGATAATGTCAAGGATAAAATGAACAAGATTTTTTTTTTAATATTATCGTACAATTTTGGTTTTCCAATTCAGGCGGACAATCCCTGACTCACATGGACACCCATATCATGCGTTTGGAAAACCAAAGTTGTACTATCTTTTTATATTGAATTGAATGATATCTTAAACGACTGCAATCATCCGCTCAACAGCGCCGCGTGCCTTATCTTGAATATCTGAAGGAACACGTACCTCAGGAGATAAGGTATTTAATGTATTGATCACACTTTCTAGTGTAATTTTTTTCATGTCCGAACATTTTAGAATATCAGACGCTGAGATGAATTGTTTGTCAGGATATTTTTTTTGAAGCGGATAGATTAATCCATATTCAGTTGCAATGATAAACGCATTATCTTTTGTGTTGGCAACATATTTCATCATGCCTGATGTGCTTAAAACGGCATCAGCCATTTCCAATATTTCAAAACGACACTCAGGGTGAGCTAAAACTTTTGCGTGAGGGTATGTATTCATCGTTTCAGACAGCATGTCTGGCAGTAAATGATGATGAATTGGGCAATACCCCTCCCAAAAATGAATTTTTTTAGATGTGTGATTGGCGGTATATTTTGCAAGGTTTATATCTGGTGTCATTAACACTTCTGGATCAGGCAGGCTGTTGACCACTTGCACGGCATTCGCTGATGTGCAGCAAATATCGGATATCGCCTTGACCGCCGCTGGTGAATTTACATAAGTCACGACTGGAATGCCAGGCAATTCTTTTTTTTTTTGAGCGAGCGATTCAGGGGTTATCATGTCGGCCATCGGACATCCGGCATCAAGTCTGGGCAGCAAGACCATTTTTTTGGGGGATACAATAGAAGCTGTCTCAGCCATGAAATGAACACCACAAAATACAATAATATCAGCATCTGTCTTACTCGCGCGTATGGAAAGCTCTAATGAATCGCCACACATGTCCGCCACATCCTGGATTTCAGGGGGTTGATAATTATGTGCAAGCAATATGGCATTTTTTTCTTTGAGTTGTTTCCGAATGGTTTCTTGCATAACGCATATCTCCATTTATTGCTCTAAACGAACGACATCAGTGCCATCAGGAATGGAAAACGTAAATGTCTGATTAGATATTTTTTGATTAAACTTGACATTGATAAACTGAATGCGAGTTCGATCATTATATGCATTTAAGGTAATAATCTCTTTAATATCTCCAGTTTTGGGATCAAAAACAAGGTATAGTTTTTCGAAATCCGGATGTTTGTTATTGGGAATTAATAGAATAATTTTGAGATCTGCTTTTGTTTTTGTCACATTCGGATCGTCTGCAGCTGCCCAGGAGACATCAAAGGATGACCTTAACAAACCAATTTCAGTTAAAAAGCTGCCACCTTTGCCCCGACCAAAATAATCGGGTGATTTGCCTTGCATCACCTGATTATCAGCAGGGCGATATATCCATAAATCATCCCCATTGGTAATAATAAATTGTTTTTCTGGTTTTTCGTATGTCCAGTACATCATGCCTGGCCATTTGAATAAGGCATGTCCATTTGCAGTATCAGTTAGCTCCATGGCTTTTAATGTGGATTCCTGATAAAAATCTGCAGCAAAGGATGCTTTACGATATCGTTTTTCAATCGCAGTTAATGCCTTGTCTAAACTATTATCTTGCGCTGAAATGCCATTATGACTGAATGCCATTATCGCAATCATGACCATTCCGATTCTTGAGAGTAATTGTTTCATCATACCTCCATGATTCAATGTTATTTTTACAAAATTATAACGCATCCTGCCAATCTTTACAACAGGTAAATTTTTCGTTTCTTTTTTCAATAAACCATGATATTCCTTTCAATCAAGTTTTATCATCTAAAGGAGATATGATAGCGATGGAATTGATTGATCAAAAAACCAAAAAAATCATGGAAGGATGTAAAGAACGTGCACGGGATGCAGGGCTCGTTTTTCAGGATGAATCACTTGAATATATTGTTACCAATCGCGATCTAATAGAACTGAGTCCCAAGAACATGATTCCAACCCTATATGACTATTGGGTGCATGATGTTGAAGTTTTGCGGGAAAAGGGAAAATATGAGCTGTATCCATCAAATCCCTATGAAACAGTAATCAATACACGACCTGCAATCTCCTTTTATAATGATAATAATCCAGACTGGCTTAATGTCATGATCTTTTATCATGTGATTGGTCATATTGATTTTTTTCAGAACAACGTTTTTTTCAAACACACCTGGGATTTTGACTTTACAGGTGAAGCCCTTTCTGACAAACGTCTCATTGCAAGGTATCGATCTGAACATGGCAGATATGTGGATTATGTATTGGAATTTGCCAGAAGTATTGATAATCTGGTGAGCTATCATCAAGAGCTCTCTCATTTAGACCCCAATTCCTGCAAAGACCTTTCTGATCGACTTAATTATTACTTTGATGTATTCTTGCAGGAAGTAAAAAAGAAAAAAGTCAATACCTATATCAAAGAAATTGAACGATATAATCAATGCCTGAAAGACAGCAAAGATCATGCAGAAAGCCTGTTTTTTGCAGAAATTGAAACGAAATATCCTGAGTTTGAAGCATTATATAAAAAATACCATGAAAAAAAGACGCAAAAAAACACAACGAATGTTATCAGTTATATACTTAAGCATTCAGAGTTTTTAAACAAGGACACCAACAAATGGATGAAATCCATTGTTGAGGTTGTTCGAAAAACATCCTTATTTTTTCAACCTCAAATTCGGACCAAAATTATGAATGAAGGTTGGGCAAGTTATTGGCATGAAATCTTATTTTTGAATGATGATCGTATCAAAGGTCATGAAGTCGATTTTGCGCGTGTGAATGCCAATGTGACGTCACTACCTAGAGTGGGATTAAATCCTTATGCTTTAGGGATGCGTATGTTTTATGATATTGAGGAAAAAGCGGACAAAGGAAAAGATTTGTATGATTTCCAACGATTGATGAATATTGATGACAGAAAGAAATACAATCAAAAGACTCAAAAAGGAAAACAAAAAATATTTGATGTCCGCAGAAATCTTTGCGATTTTATGTTTATCAATTTTTATGTGGATCAGGATTTTGTAGATAAGCACAAAATTTTTGTTGCTGGTAAACGAATGAATTATCAAAAACAGGTCTGGGAATATTATGTGAAATCTAGAGATGCGACAATATACAAAGACATGGTTTTAAATACACTCTATCACCCACCTTGTATTGAAGTGGACTCAGAAAAAAATAAAGGCAACACCCTTTATTTGAATCATCGATTTGAAGAAAAACCCTTAGTCAAAGAATATATTGCAAATACAATGATGGGAATTGAATATCTATGGGGAGGTCCTGTTCAATTGGAAACAAGTGAAGCCATTATTAAACCCTCTAAAAAACACGCTCAACCATTTCAATATTATTTTGGATCAAAAACCGACCCCCCTGAAAAACCAGAAATCCATTGGCAGCGTGTCGTTTATACGATGTTTAACCGAAAACTAACAAAAAAAATCATTGACTGATTCATTCATTTATTGCATAAGGTACTCATGCAATGATATCTTGATTAACATATTAGAATTTAATAAATTATTTTTTTTTGCGTTGCACAATCAAACAGCTTGACATTTTACAAATTGGTTATATTATTATGTGCAGGAAACGATATTTTTTGTTTCTTACACTTTGACCTTGAACGATAGATTCGCTTCGTAAAATCTATCACATACAAAAAGGGGTTATAATGGAACACCAAAATATCACCAAACAAATGGTTCAGTATTACAAATCTGTGTTTGAAAATGCGTATACCATGGTAACTTTGTTGCAAGACTATGCAACAAATTTGTCATCAACCTTGGTTATGCAAGCGCCCTGGTTTCCGGAAGATGCCAAAAATGCAATTCAGGAAACCGCCGAATTATTTAAAGAAGCACGCGCTAATTATAAAATGGCAATGGATGATGGCTTTTTAAAATTACAGGACATGTCATTTACAACGTTTGATGATATGTTTCGAAACAAGGATATATAACATATCCAAATTAAAAAATAAGGAGATATTTAAAATGGATCAAAAAAGAATGTTTAAACAAATGATTGACTTTCAAAAAAGCACGTTCGATAATGCATTTAACGCCATGAGTAAACTTCAGGAGCAAGGCGAAAAAATGGTCAATATGTTTTTGGCTCAATCCCCCTGGATGCCTGAAGATGGTAAACAGGCTGTACAGGAATGGATCAATACCTATAAAAAAGGACGAGATCAATTTAAATCTACAGTTGAAGAAAATTTCAAAAAAGTTCAGGAATATTTTTCCGGTCAAACAGATTAAAAAAATGTGCATCTATGCATGATTAATTGTGGTCATGAATAGAGCCTCAATTTTTAACGAAAATGAGTAGTTTGTATAAATGACAGGCTGCTCATTTGATAACCAACATATGAGGATGAATATGTTGACGACAAACAAAGGACCATCAGATATGGTTTTCAGTCCTTATGCCATAAATTCATTACTACGTCTCAACAAAACCCATATGGATTATTGTACCGGATTGCTAGAACAATCAAGAGATTTTTCAAACGCATATCTTAGCGCCTGTACTTATTTTTGGCAAACTGAATTCAATCGAACATTTTTTGAATCTTCCCCGCCAACCCTTGAAAATTTTAGTCAGCTCGGAAAAATGAATGCAGCCTTATTTTTAAAAGGTTTGATGGGGTTGACAGGTGTTTTAAATCGGTTTTATGAGCTTGAGGCCAATGATGCCATGCAATCATGGATTCAGTTTTTCAATGAAGGCGACACCTCGCCTTTGGAGAATTGGCTGGATCGCCATGACGTGATGCTGGAAACACTGTGTCAGTCTTATCCAAAAGCCATTGACGACATCGAACCTGAATATGGCTTTCATTTTGAAAAAGGAAATGGGAAAAAAGTAGCTGAAACCGACCGATTTCTTTTATATGAAGTGTTTCCATCAGATCCAAAAATTGAAACTCGAAAGAATGGCAAGCCAGTCATTATCATCCCGCCTTATGTTCTGGGAGCCAATATTCTATCTTTCCTTCCCAAAGAAAATCGCAGTTATGCCCATTGCTACGCGAATCAAGGTATTCCCACATATATTCGTATGATGAAACCTGTTCACGACAATCATGCTGTTCAGATTTTAAAAGGTGAGGATGATGTAAATGATACCCGATTTTTTTGTGAAACTGTTATGAACAACCACGGCAAGCAAGTGACATTGAATGGATATTGTCAGGGAGGGTTCTCAGCGCTTTGTGGATTATTAACTGGCAAGCTTGATGGTTTGGTGGATTGCCTGATTACCTGTGTATCACCAATGGATGGTACACGAAGTAAAGGATTGGGTGTTTTTTTGAAACAACTTCCCAAACGTTACAACGATTTGCTTTATGGTACAAAAACGCTGGCCAATGGAAACAAGATTGCTGATGGCAAATTGATGGGGTGGGTGTATAAAATTAAAAGCATTGACATTGAATCGCCAATCATTTCTTTTTTTAGGAACTTGATGATGTTTCGACCTAAAGAAGGCCAAACACACATACCGATCAGTAAAAGTGCGGCAGCAATCAATTATTGGCTTCAAAATGAACGAACTGACCTACCTCTTGATATAACGCGCATGAGTTTTGCTTCATATAACACTCCGATTACATCTGATGGCATCCTGCCTGTTCAATTATTTGGAGAAAAGCTAAATATCAAACGCATACAAGAACGAAAAATTCCCTGGCTAATATGTTATGGCGATCGTGATGACCTGGTTGAAAAAGAAGCCGCTCTCGCCCCCCTTGATTTTGTTGAAGCTGAAACATCAGCATTTCCAAAAGGTCATGTGGCCATTGCCACCTCATGGTCTAACCCCAAATCTGCCTGCGCATTACACACACGCTTTGGTGATAATGGATATCGTCGTGGCCCTGTAAGGTTTCAGCTAGATATCGATCATATGGAAATATGACGATTTTTGATTTGACAATGATTCAATCACAAAAACTTTTAAATTGCTTGATCCCATTACAAAGTCCCAATTCACATGATTTTTTTAAATGATAACACGCCTGATCCTTTTCTTGCGTTTTCAGATATGTCATTCCCAAATTATGATATGCCTCTGGATAGTCAGGATTAATTGTTATGGCTTTTTCCAGGTCTTCAATTGCAGTTTCATAATTATCTAAATAAGCATAAGAGACGCCTCTATTGTTATATGCGGATGCATCATCATCCTTTAATTCAATTGCTTTTGAGCAATCCGCAATGGCGCTTTCATAGTCTCCAATACCGCTATAACTTGCGCCTCGACTGGCATATGCCCCCGCTAAATTGGGGTCGAGATCTATTGCAGTATTTAAATCATCAATCGCCTGATCATAATTTTTTAACTCGTAAAATGATTGCGCTCTTCTATAATAGGACGCTGTATGGTCAGGGTTTTGTTCTAAAACTTGATTAAAATCCTCTATGGCCGCTTCATATTGTTCGGATTCTCGATACGCATTACCTCTATTAAAGTATGCCTGATCATTACTTGAATTGATATTAAGAGATTGATTATAATCGTTTATCGCTTTGTCAAATTGTTCTGATTTGGTATACGCATTTGCCCGATGATAATATGCTTCAGAATCGTTGGGATTTAACTCAATCGCTCTTGTATAGCTAAGAATGGCCTTGTCGTATTGATCTGTGCTGCTATACATATTTCCTCGTTGACTATGGGCTTCAGACAGATCCGGGTTTAATTCAATGGCTTTATTGATATCCTCAAGCGCCATGTCAAACTGACCAGACTTTTCATATGCTTCACCTCGATGAAAATAAGGCAGAGCAATGTTTGGATTCAAATTGATTGCCTCATTATAGTCTGCAATGGCCTGATCATAATCCCCCATTTGTTTGTATACATTTCCACGATTGTAGTAGCTTTCTACAGAATTAGGAGAAATATTAATTGCTTGATTATAGTCTTCAATGGCTTCTTCGTAGCGGCCAAGTTCTGTATATGCCGCACCTCTATTCAAATATGCGGATGAATTTTTATTTGGAGCAAGTAAAATTGCATATGAACTGTCTTCAATTGCTTTTTCAAACAACCCCACACTGCCATAAGCTGCTGATCGACTCACATATGCTTCAACATAATTTGGATCAAGTTCAAGTGTGCGATCTAAATCGTCAATTGCTCTATGATACTGTTTTAATTCATTATACGTCTGACCCCGATGATAATAGACATCAGCAGATACCTGATTTTCAGAAACATGTTTGGGTGCTGTTGAGATATAGGTATTATAATCATTAATCGCCTGTTCAAGGTTTCCAAAGGATTTGTGCGCATGACCTCTTTGTAGATAGACGTTTGGATACAAATTTGGATTTTCACTAATGACTTTGTTATAGTCATCAATTGCATTTTCAAATTGACCGGCCTTTGCATATGAATTTGCTCTTTTAAAGTATAAGTGGGAATCATTCGGATTTTCTGCTATTGCTTTACTATATTCTTTGATTGCACGATCAAAATTCCCTTCTGTTATAAATCTGTCGCCATTTCGAATGTGTTGATCAATCATGGCATTTTTGTGTTGATGAAAGATTTCTTGTGATTTGGTATTGATTGAATGAGGTGATTTGTCATCAAAATGGTGCGGTTTCAATTTGCTATGTTTTGTGGCGTTATCAACTGGCTCTGCGCCTTCTATTTTAGATATATTATTATTGTTCAAATCAGATTGAATTATATCTTTATTTGGTTGAATAAAAGAATTATCCTGAAGGATATCGATATGCGTGGATTTATGTGTGTCATCACACAATATCCAGATACTCATACATATGACGATCATTAAGATGAATAGATAGCTTTTTGTAGATAATTTCATTGATTGCAAACTTCCGATAATTAGGTTTTTGTTCCATATTTCCAATTACCAATAACTTTTTTTACAATAACCATAACCAAGAACGAAAATTTTTGCAATGAACCTTTTTATTAATGTTGAAAAATGATCTCGCTAACTGCAAAATTTATGACAGCC
>Ga0272440_1000716_pt1 | contig 27972 bp, 20 predicted proteins | sample SSMMMBAug17_FD_192440 | JGI IMG/M metagenome (GOLD analysis project Ga0272440, IMG submission 192440) | Marine sediment archaeal communities from Little Sippewissett salt marsh, Falmouth, MA, United States - SSM-MMB-Aug17 | ecosystem: Environmental > Aquatic > Marine > Wetlands > Sediment ... | reverse complement strand
ATTTTGCGTTGGCACCAATATTAAACACATCAATTTTTGTTTTATACCCCTTTTCCATGTTGGATTCAACCGGGGTAATATATTCTACGATACCTTCTGCTGAGAAATATTCATTTAAAATAAGACCGCCACGAAATTTCAATCCAAAGGAATCATCGTAATCCACAGTAACGTTTCCAATAAAAAAATCTTCAGTGTGTGCTTCATCAAATTGATTCCAGGTACTCGAAATTGAAGCGCCCACATAAAGACTCGTTTTTTCCTGGGCATAAATTTCGTTTAGACCATAAATGAATAATCCAGACAGGCAAACCACACATATCAGGATGAATTTTCTCATGTTTTCACCATTTTGTTATTTTTTCTGATTCTTCTTTTCTGTTATTAATAATACAAGTATCATAGAATTTTATTTCAGCCAATGTCAAGAATAATATTTTAATAATTTTTCAATGATCAATTAATCACTAAAAAACATTAACTAAAATTTTTTTTTTTGATATTATTAAAATCGTTCAATTTGATATGATTTTTAAAATTTCGTTATTTAAATTTTATTTTCGACTGACGTGGTGATAAGCTTTAACAAGTTTTTTTTGCAAGCGAGCCCTGCTCGTTCCATATGAAATGCATGGGGCTTTACATGATTGAACATTCTTACCTCCCCAAAAAACGTTATAATATAATCAGAAAAATTTCATTATATACAACCGGCCAGTATGAATATTGCAGAAAGAAGTTGACACAAACAATTAAACTGCTATAATTATCATCAATTAACAAATTTTTTAGTATAATGTTTAATACCAGAAGGATTTTTATGAAACATAAACAGTATAAAATATTAAATTATTTTGTTATTCTGGCATTCATAACAATATGGGCATCCTGTGGGGCTGGCAATAATTATGATCCCCCTGAGGATGAAAATCTACACGCAGTACTAAATGGCAAATTTCTTGACAGAGTTGAGGGTCTAAACTACACGACCGAATCGCAGTCCGGCCTTACAGACGAGAATGGAACATTTAAATATCAAAGCACAGAAACAATAAATTTTTATATAGAAGAAATATTTATTGGCCAGGCCATTGCGCAGCCAGAAATGACACCGATCAATTTATGTCCTGAAAATACAGATTTTACAGATGATTGCGTGATAAACATGTGCCGATTTCTACAGGCACTGGATCAGGATGAAGATTCATATAATGGTATTCTTATTTCGCAAAATGCGCATGATATGTTCGCAGATATTAATTTATCCATAAACTTTGAACAAACCCCTGAAAGCTTTACATCTGATATTGAAAACAAATATACAACATTAGCGCTGCCAGATGTCAAATCAGCGCAAAGATATTTACTTTATACACTTTATGGCGAAATGAAAGATATTAAGATTGAATCCGACGAAACGTCGCCGATTCCTGCGGGTATATCCTACGAATTAAAAGCATTTGGCTGGTTTGAAAAAACAGAATCCTGGGTTGATATCACAGATTACGTCACCTGGTCCACATCAAACAATAATATTGCAACAATGAATAGCAAACAAGCAGGACTTGTGGATTCTTTTGAAGTGGGTGATGTTCAAATTAACGCCAGTCTGGGTAGTTTTAACGAGTATTATGACATTAGATATCTTGCCCCAATATTAATAGAACTGATGATTACCCCCACAAACCCTTTTTTACATCCCTATAATTTACAGCAATTCAAAGCAATGGGGACGTTTTCTGATCAAACCAGAGATGATGTTACGAATGTCGTTACATGGGCCACAAACAATGTTGAGACCGCAACTGTAAGCAATGAATTTGATTCAAAAGGAAAAGCACGTGCATTATCTGCTGGCAAAACGCAAATTGTGGCGGAATACAATGGTACGATGGCATCTGCTGATATTACTGTGTATAGTGGTGACCTCATTGAAATTCAAATTCAACCGGCGAGTGATCTTATATCAATAGCAAAAGGGTATCATAAACAATTTCATGCTTTTGGACTTTACAGCGATAATACGAGACCAGACATAACAGAACAGGTTACATGGCATTCGAATCATAATTCAATTGCAAAAGTAAGCAAGGGACTTGTGGAGGCAATCGCTGTGGGAGAAACACAAATTGAGGCCAGCCTGGAAGATGTTTTATCCTCTATTGATGTAACAGTCACTGAGGCAGTTTTAGAAAAAATTCTTGTGTCACCCCAGAACAAAACCATTCCCATGTATAGCCAGGAACAGTTTACCGCTGAGGCGATTTTTTCTGATATGACTGTAAATGATATTACGAATCAGGTACTATGGATTGCTTCAAATCCTCAGGTTGCCATTTTTGATGATGATTTCCATAAAGGACGTATTAATACAGAATCCCCGGGTATGACGACAATCATAGCAACATACCAATCCTTGACCGGTTCGACATTTCTGACTGTATCGGGCGCTGCGCTGGATTCCATTATTGTAATACCTGACGAAATATCTATCCCATTGGGTAGTATGTATCATTTTACTGCAACCGGTATATTTGAAGATGAAATCGATGATGATCTCACTGATAAGGTAACCTGGTCATCTTCAGATATTACAGTAGCCCGCGTGAGTAATGATATTCCGAACAAAGGGCTTGTCAACGCCGTGTCTGTTGGAACCTCTTTTATTCGTGCGACCTTTCAAAACAAGACCGGATCTTCAAAGCTGACTGTGCGATCTCCTGATTTAATATCAATCCTGATTTCCCCTGATGTTTATGCCATTGAAAAGGGTGAAACAAAACAATTGTATGCAACGGGCTATTATACCAACAGTACGGATAAAGATATAACGAACGATGTGATCTGGATGTCATCAAAACCTGATATCATTCGCGTGATCAATGGACTTATTGAAGGACTGGCAAGCGGTCAGGCTGAAATATCGGCTTCACTGGATGATAAATCACAATTTATGAATATCATTGTGTATTGATGCTTAAAACTCGCGTATTAGATAAACTACATTTCCAAAAAAATAACAGCCTGTATCGACAACCGCAAATAATTAATCGGCGGCCGGGCAGATATATATATATTGATAATAAAAAACTGATCAATTTTGCATCAAATGATTATCTGGGGCTTGGTAATTCTGAAACATTGCGTAAAAAAGCCGCTCATAATTTTCAAAAATATGGGACGTCATCATCGTCGTCGCGTCTTGTATCTGGCAATTACAATGTGATTACCGAAGCTGAAAAAGCCTTTGCAGAATATTTTGGATATCCTGCATGTCTGTTTTTTCCCTCTGGATATCAGGCAAATATTGGACTATTGTCAACATTGTTTGAAACAGAAGATACTCTTTTTTTTGACAAGCATATTCATGCCAGTGCCATAAAAGGAATCATTTTAAGTCGAAGCAAGTTTGTGGGATATCGACACAATAACCTGACTCATTTAGAACAGCGCCTACAAAAAAAAATGAATAAACATCGTGTCAATGCAGTTATTACAGAGTCGTTATTCAGCATGGATGGTGATATGGTTGATGCAGACACGTTATGTCAACTTCGTAGTCAATATGGTTTTTTCTGCATCGTGGATGAAGCACACGCTTTTGGTGTGCTTGGTTACAAGGGGCAAGGAATTTCCAGAAAATTTGCTGATGTTGCAGTGGGAACATTTGGCAAAGCATTGGGATTGTTTGGTGCTTTTGTATTGGGGCCAGAATGGGTTCGTGAATATCTGATCAACTTTTCATCACCTTTTATTTATACTACGACCTTACCCGAAGCGCATGGGGCCACTGCTATAGATATCATTCACATTCTGGAACAAAGCGATCATCAACGTCAACATCTTGCTGAAATCAGCCGACTGATAAAACAGACACTTGAAAATGAAGGATTTAAAGTTCGCGGCGATGCCCACATTCTGGCTTTAGATATTGGAGATGAGGCAAAATGCTATGAAACAACTCAGCATCTGTTAAAACAGGGCATTTTCGCTTTTCCTGCAAGATATCCAACAGTCCCTCAGGGAAAATCTATCATTCGAATCAGTATGAATGCCCTGCATACGAATGAAGATATTAACGCTTTTGTCAGGGCCATAAAAATGAGATAATACAATGGATCCATTAACCCATGCACTTTCAGGTTTGACAGCGAGCTATTGTCTGCCTGAAAAAACAAATCGTCACCATCTTTTTTGTGTCGTCGCTTCCTGTCTGCCAGATATTGATAATTTATCATTTCTTCTGGGCAAAGAAATGTATTTGTTAAATCATCGCGGATTTTGCCATTCCTTGTTGGGGGGATTGATTCTATCGGTTTTCCTGACTGTTATTTTCAGATATTTTGATAAAAGGGTTTCATGGCAGCGGGGTCTATTTCTTTCATATTCTCTGATATGTCTGCATCTTTTTTTGGATCTGATTACTTCATTTGGCACGCAGCTATTTTCGCCTTTTACCAATTATCGCTGTGCCATTCCCTGTGTTTTTATTATTGATTTTTTCTTAACAAGCATTTTGCTATCCGGTGTTATCCTATCGTTTTACATGCCAAAAATGAGAAAAGCGATATCAATGGCTTGTTTATGCATGATCTTGATATATCCTATTTTTGGAAAAATGGTTCAACTCATTCAGTTTGAACGTGCAAAAACTGTTTTAAAACAAGATTCTCAATCCATTCATGTTTTACCTGCATTCTTTACCCCTTTATACTGGAAAGTTATTGTCGATAAATCAACCCATTATGAGCTGAGACATTTATCAATACTGAGTGCAATTGACAATTACCCATCATATAAATATAAAAAGGCAAATATTAAAACAGAAAAGAAATCAAAGGATCCATTATTAAAAACATATGCATGGTTTGTAGACTTTCCTGCTGTATTAGATGGTGACACGAAATGTCAGGAAATAATTGATCTCAAATTTATGTCGGCAAATCCCTGGTTTCATCAATTTCATGATAGAAGGCATATGCCTTTTAAGCTTACAATTTGTCCTGACAGTCAATGTAAACTGGATTGATAAGGAAATCTTGAAAAATAAGTTCCCCATTAATAGATCGCATTCCTTATTTTTGAACCAGAATTACGCTGAAGAAGATGAATAAGATGAAATAAGAAATGATGGATGCAAAATATCTTTGTTTTGAGGAGAAAAAATGCAAAACTCTAATAAGTCAATCGCTTTAGTTCTTGCCGGCGGAGGGGCACGTGGTGCGTATGAAGCTGGCGTCATGAAATACATTTTGGAAGAACTTCCAAAACTGAGTGAAACCCAAACATTTTTCAATATTTTTTCTGGTACAAGTATTGGTGCATTGAACAGTTGCTTTTTGGCAGCCCATGCAGATCATCCCGCCAAAGCGGCAAAAGAACTTATTGACTATTGGAAATCTATTACAATCGACAAAATTATCCACTTTGGTTATACAGAGCTATTGAATCTTTTCAGCACCCTTGTTGGCGGTTCTGTAAGTGAATCACACTTACAAATGCACAAACAACCCAAAGCCTCGCCGCATCCACCCATTGCAGGTATTTTTAATTCAAGCCCTCTTTTTGAACAAATGAGAGCAGCAATCCCCTGGGAGCGGATACAGTCGTGTTTTGACAATAATTCACTTCTGGGCCTTTCGCTTTGTGCAACTGAGGTATGCACCGGAAAATCAACCATTTTTTTTCAAAACAATACACAAAAAAAGAATATCTGCGGCAGTGATTATTCAAAAGAAGCGCGTTATGTAAAAATTCAATTGGAACATGCAATGGCATCCTCAGCAATTCCTTTAATTTTTCCAGCAGTTCAGGTGAATGGCACGTGCTATACTGATGGCAGTTTGCGGCAAAATACCCCAATTCATCCAGCCATGCGACTGGGCGCAGACAAAATGCTTGTCATTTCATTATCCCAGGACCCTGAGGTCGAATTTAGAACTGCGCGCAAAGGATGTCGTAGAAATCCCAACCCTGGCATGTTATTTTTACTGGGTAAAGTTCTCAATGTTTTGATTACAGATGCGTTGGATTATGATCTTAAACGTGTTGAAATGTTTAACAATATTATTATAAGCGGTGAACAAGTATATGGCAATGATTTTTTGGAGCATATCAATCATGTGACACGCGGCTATCGAAATGCAGATTATCGGGTTATTGAGACCTATATGATTCGACCCAGTCAAAGCTTGCATCAAGTCGCTGTAGACTGTGTTCGGGATGTGCCTGATGAAATACACTTTCCAGGGATACCTGGAAAAATCCTGGCAAAATTATTTCATTCAAATATTTTTGTAGATTCCGAACTACTAAGCTTTTTATTGTTTACTCCAACATACATCCGACGTTTGATTGATATGGGATTTCAGGATGCATCAAAACATGAAAAAAATTTGATTCGTTTTTTTGATGGGCACGTAACAGAAGAAACCTGATGCGCGTATGGAACCATCGTTATCAATACGTATCAATATAGGCTTTTCGATGCTGGTACAATGATTTCCTGTGATTCATTTTTTTCAAATAGTGATGGATTTGATCTGCTGGAAGATTACTATCTCGTATCAGCGAAATGGATTGGTTCTGTGTATCAAAAGCCTCATGAAATTGAGCATTGCAGGCATAAGCAGCAGCCAAAGTATCTGTAAATTCCCAGTTATCTGGCATAATTGAGACTGCTTTTAACGCATACTGAAGGGCTTTTCGTCCATTTCGAAATTTTCTTTGTTTTGTAGTGGCATAAAACCAGGCCATATGATTGTAATATTCAGGATTGGCATGCTCTAACTGAATGGCCTTTTCACCATATTGAATAAATTTGTCTAACTTGTTTTGTTGAAGATTGCAATATGCCCATAACATATACGCCTTCCCCATATCTGGTTTCAGTGCCAATGCTTTTTGAATTTGTTGTTCTGCCTGATAAAACTGTTTCTTATCAGCCAGATGCTGCGCCTTTTCAAAAAGTTCAAATACCACATGTTGATCTGATGCGATAACAAACCAATTTTTTTGATTGACCTGAATACTCCAATAATTATTCATTGTTTTGGACAATATAAATTGAACCTTCGATTTTTTTTCATTTGTTAACAACTGATATGTATGTTGCTTTTTCCGAAGTAAATCAACAACTCGGGTTGCGTTGCATTCTTTATATTCCTGGCAGAGTTTTTCAATATTATACGATAAGATGGATAAATTCGGCAGTTTTAATGATTGATATTTTGATTCCGAATCTGCCAGATTTTGCGCATGAACTGTGATGTCTGCGAATAATATTATTGTATTGATCAGGCATATGGCAGTGATTAAAATTGATTTTATGTTCATAACGAACTCCTGAAATTATTTGAGTGTCACATCAACAATTGTTAGACCTCAATGATCGCCCTAAATTGATGGAATTTTGACAGATGGAAACAATTGCGTATCAGTGTGCGGTAAAAATTTCGCCGCACTGAATCGGTTCATGAATTCCTGATTCACATTCAATTCCATATAGGTGATATGATTATGAATATCTGATACCGATTCTATATCATTCCGAGATAACAATACACGAGATGCCCCCTCAAGGGATGTATTTCCAACAGATTGATATCGCTCTATTGGCAAATCTGGAATCATACCAATCGTAATGGCTGATAATGGATCAATATAAGCACCAAATGTGCCAGCAACATAAAAAACTGAAATATCTGCCAGGTTAACCCCAACAGATAGCGTAATGGTGTTTAGTATTGTATACATGGCTGCTTTGGATCGAACCAGACTATCTATATCAACCTGTGAGATGGTCAGATGTTTACCAGTGGCAGACATCTCAGCAGGAACGACCTCAAAATGCATGATATCATTAATATTTAATAATCTATCTTTACACCGACTCGGAACGAATTTACCCCGAATATCCAACATGCCTGATTGAAACAAAACCGATGCCAGATCAATAAAACCAGATCCGCATATGCCTATTGGTTTTTTGTTATCAATGGTTTGCCAGGTAAAAGTGTGTTGATCCATTTTAATACGTTCAATCGCCCCTGGTCCGGCAGTCATTCCAATCTTTGATACACCACTTTCCAGCGCCGGGCCAGCAGCGCCAGCACAGGCGATCATCCAGTCTTTATTGCCCAATACAACTTCAGCATTTGTTCCGACATCAACCATTATTGATGTTTCTTTCTGGTGATGCATATTTAACGCCAGAATTCCAGAAATCAGGTCGCCTCCAAAATAACTTCCAATATTTGGAAAAATAAATATTCGGCCCTGTGGATTCATTTCAATCCCCAATTCAACTGAAGAACATATCATTTGTCTGTTTATGACAGGAATATAGGGCTCTCGTATGATTGTCTGCGGCGGAAATCCTAAGAATAAATGGGTCATACAGGTATTTCCTGCAATGGACATGCACACAATTTGTTTGGGATCAATTTGTTGCGCGTTACAAATATGTTGAATTTGTTGATTGATGGCCTTAATGATTAATTGTTGAAGATCTTCCAATCCGCCTTGCTGATCAGTATAATGAATCCGCGCAAGGACATCGGGCGCAATTGTTCCTTGTGGATTGTCAATCGTTATTTCAGTAAGCGTTCTTTGATTTTCTAAATCCAAGAGTCTCAATACGACCCGGGTTGTTCCTAAATCAATGGCGAGTCCAAAAACAGGTGAACATTCATTTGATGGTTGAACATCCAATAAGTGATAACAATGGTCATAACCAAACAAAACACAGCGGACATTGAAATTTGATTTGCGCAGTATTGCTGGCAAAGAAACAATGACTGATCGGTCGATGCTCAAGGATTGAATATTCAATTGTTGTTTTAATTGAGCGGTTAACCTGTCAACATCAGCAGTGTTATTATTTAAGCCAGGCGGGGACATGGTTATATAATGTACCCAGCCTTCTGAATTTGTGTTGTTTTGATCTTTCATAAGGACATATCTTTTATACATTTTTCAAAAAATTGCAAAAGATTTTTTTTACGCACAATGATAATCATTCAAATAATGGCATTTTTCATGCATGATTTTATTCCATTTTTATTAAAGATAAGGCTATAAAAATGAAAGATTTATGGATAACAATCTTAATAATAATATTAATTCTGTCCCTTTCTTGTATGAATGATGTTTTAGCCGATAATGCGGGCGCTTTGTTTATAAACAAATGTGGTTCTTGCCATAAAAATAACAAAAAAATAAAAGCGTTTACGCCTGCAAGATATACATCCGCACAGTGGCGGCGATTTTTCGACAAAAATAAACACCGACGAAAAAAAGATATCACTCAGGTTATTACCCAGGAAGAATTAAGCGACATTAAAATGTATTTAATATCGCATAGTAAAGATTCAGCGGAACCGGATGTTGTTGGTTTTTCACAGGACAAATACGTATGGACTGCTGGAACGTTGGTGCCCAAATACATGGGTTGGGCCAAACTCTATCGAGAAATTATTTTACCTGTGTTTAATATGGTCACCAATGGCAATATCACTGTCAAAATCCATTGGGGCGATGTCATTGGTGATGACAGAAGCATTATTAAAAAATTGGAAGAAGGCACGCTTGATATCGGTGGAATCAGCGGTTATGGAACCTCAATGATATGTCCAGAAATGTCGGTGCTGAATTTACCTTTTTTATTTCGCACACGCGGTGAGTTTGATTATGTTATCTCAAAAATGCGCCATCGTTTTGAAAAACTGATGGATCGGCGCGGTTATATTTTACTGTTGATGACCGAGCAGGATTTTGATCAAATATACACGCGAACATCAAGAATTACCCATATTGAGCAGTTTAAAGGTGTCCATTTTGGCTCATGGTATGGTGAACTGGAAAGAGCGGTATTGCGAAGACTGGGCGCAAAAGTCATCCCTGCTGAAACTGGCAGTGTGAGTATGTACAAACATATTCTTCAGCAAAGTACAGTTGAGGCATTCATTGCGCCAGCCATTTTTGTTCTAACAGCCAATATGTACACAAGTGTCAAATACGTTCATCAGATCAAAATTCGTTATGCGATTGGCACTGTGGTATTGCGAAAAGAAGCATGGAATACCATCAGCCCCTATTATCATGAACGTATTAATGGATATTTTCAGGAATATGTTGAACGTGAATTTTCTGAAGCTGTTCGAAGACACAATAAACGCTCTATAAATGCCATGCTCAATTATGGAATAGATGATGTAACGTTTTCTCCTCAAGCACTTGAAGATATCAAAAATGCCACCCGCCCGGTATGGTTTGATTTTGCGGACAAGCTGTATCCCAAAGAAATACTCTATGAATTGCTCCATCACCTGAAAGAATACCGCAGCATGAAGAGCGAACAATGAATGTAAATGTTTCAGCTCGTGTTCTTATTCTTGTATTAAGTGTGTGTATTTTTTGTTTTTTATCTGTGTCAGCGTATGCATCTGAGGACAATCATTTAAACGCATTCAATGGCGCTATTTCTGTAAAACAAATACGTCAAAAAATTGAACAGGGCAAAACCATTCATAATCATGTCATAAAAGGAGCTGACCTGATCCGGGTCATTAAACAAACCAGTAAAGCCATTTCCATCGAATCATCCATTATTACAGGCGGCCTTGACTTTTCTGATTTACCTGAAAAATCAATCCAAAAGAGCGACTTTCCCAAACATTGGACAGACAATCAAAGACAACAGCTACAGGATCCCAATAAGCGAATTATCAACACGTATTATATTATTCATAATGATATCGATATGATCGATTGTGAAATCCGAAGTGATTCATCAAATTATCAAAGTATTTCAGCAGGAAGAACGTTTTTTTATAATAAATTGAATTTTCAGGGAAGTACATTTACAGGTGATGCCTGGTTTTCTGATGCCATTTTTGCTCATGATCTATTATGCCAGAATACGCAATTTCGTGGCAAAGCCTCATTTGTGGATGCTTTTTTTTGTGGCATTGTTGATTGTCAGGACGCTTTTTTTGGTGCGCATGGTGCAGTTTTTATTAAATCCCATTTTTATTGTAAAGAAGTACGTTTTCCAAATACACGTTTTCGGTTTGTATCGTTCAGAGGCGCTGAAATATTGGGAGATGCTGATTTTTCAAATACTTCATACGAAAAAGAATCCTATTTTACCAATGTTAATTTTTATAAAAGTACTGATTTTAGCGGTGCTAAATTTTCTGTGGCAGTTTTCATCAGCACCATATTTCATGAAAATGTATTATTTAAAAAGGTTCAGATGCATATGGCATCTTTTCAGGAAGTGATATTTAAAGATGATGTCAATTTTGATGGAACAGTGTTTACAGGAACTGTTTTTTTTAATAATTCTCAATTTTTAAAACTGGCTGAATTCTCAAACACCGAATTTAAAAGCCTGAGCAGTCAATTTAAAAATGTCCAATTTTCTGGGAATACTTTTTTTTCAAAAGCGCGATTTCATGGATCTGCAATTTTTTCAAAAAGTCTGTTCACAGGAAAACAGCTTGTTTTTCAGGAAAGCAATTTTTTGCAAAATATCTATTTTGTGAATACAAATATTCAATCTCAGAATATTGATTTTCATGAAATCGTTGTGCATGGATCATCAAACTTTCAAGGGATCAAGTTACAGGGTGATACCATATTTTCTGAGTCTCGATTTCTTCAAAAAGCCGACTTTTCAAATGCGCAATTTTATTCTGATGCTGACTTTTTCTATGTTTCTTTTCAGGATCAAGCGATATTTACAGAAGCCTGTTTTATGAGGGAAGCTGAGTTTTCAAAAAATATTTTTAATGCCAATGGGAACTTTTCAATGACCCGATTTCAGGATTTAACTGATTTTTCGGGAAGTTCATTTCGTGACAAGGCTGATTTTTCAAAAGCCATTTTTCAATCAGAAACGCTATTAAAAAATATTATGTTTCATAGAGAATCCAATTTTTATGAAGCGGTTTTTCATGATCAGGTCGATTTTTTTGAATCGACATTTCAGCACCTGGCGTATTTTAAGTCATCGCAATTCTATAACAGATTAAAAATTAAAAATGTTCGATTTAATGGGTATGTCGATTTCAGAAACTGTCTTGTCAATCAGTTGGATATTTATAGTCAGAAAAGCCCAACAATTATTAAAGATCGTGTAGACTTTCGAAATGCATGGATTGGTTCGGCCCATTTTCAAGATGTTGTTTTTGAAAATGATGTTGATTTTTCTGGTGTTATCTTTGGCGATAAAGACAACAAAGATAATAATGCTGTTGTATTTAGATTTGTCACCTTTAAAGCTGATGTTAATTTTATTCGAGCAGTTATTGCAAGCAGTCTCTCCATGGAGATGATTACAGCTAAAGGATTTGTTAATTTTCGTGATGTTGATTTCAGTCGTACTGACAGAATCATGCTGTCATATTTGAATGTATTAAAGTTATATATTGAATGGTCCCAAATTCCTGATATAAAAAAATGGATCTGTGAACAGAACAAACGTATTTTCAGTTTTGCAGATAAACAGCTTTTTAATAATGATGATAAACACAGAAAGATAGTGGATCTCTCCATAGAGCCAATATCAGAAGTACTTCAAATGTTTGAAGAAATTTTCCAGAATCGTCTGGCAGACAAAAATGATGTCATCTATTTAAGAAAAAGTATTGAATTGAATGAAGCCCGACAGTCAGACAAGTTTACATTAAAGCGTTTGCAACTGGAATTAGAGTGGTATTTCTGGGGAATCTTTACTGGCTATGCAACAAAAATATGGTGGATTACTGGATGGTGCATTTTTGTTCACTTTATATTCAGCCTATTGTATTGTAAAGGTAATCTGAGCAGAACCTATGCTGCAACTGACAGTGCATATGACCATACATTTAAACAGCGCCTATTTGATTTACCGCAACTGTTCATTACAGAAAAAAAGTATGTCAAAATTAATCGTTTGCACATGGATAAATTTCTCAATGCCATGCGATTTAGCTATGTCATTCTTTTTAAGTTCGGCTACCGGGACACAACCATTTCTGGGAAAATATTCGGCTTAGATTATGCTTTGATTGTTTGGATTGAATGGGTGTTGGGATTTTTTTTATTATCCTTCCTGGCTGTGACACTTTCAAATACAATGCCATTGGTTAACCGGTTAATTAGTGGAGTGTTATAAGAGATTAAGGCATGCACTCAAATTTTTAAACCAATCAGCGTAATATCATCAATCTGGTCATGACCTACCATGAATTCAGAAAGTATGGATTCCAGTTGTTTTTTTTGATCATCCATAGGTAATGAATGCAATCTCAACAATTCCTTTTTCAGTCTAGACTTCTTAAACTGCTTTTGGTGCGCACCATCAAACTGATCGAAAAAACCATCAGTGTAGCAATATAAAGCATCTCCTGGGGTGAGTTGGATTGTTTGTGTTTTGAATGGCACCTCTCTTCTATAAATCCCTACTGGATTTCTTGTGGGTTTCATCTCCAAAATGTCATGATTATGGATATAAAAAATGCCATTATACGCACCTGCAAACTCCAAAATATTATTTGCATGATTGACCACGCAGATAGAAATATCCATCCCATCCTTCTGTTCGCCAATTTTTCCAGTCTGCCGAAGAGAGGCTTTAATTTTTTTTCGCATCTCTTCCAAAAGCTGTGATGGTTCAAGGAGCAATTGATTCCCCACTAATTCGTTTAGATAAGAGATTCCCAACATGCTTAACAATCCACCTGGAACGCCGTGTCCAGTACAATCTGCACAGGCGAGAACAGTCTTATTTTCTATATGGAGATACCAGTAAAAATCACCACTGACAATGTCTTTGGGCTTAAAAAGAACGAATGCATCTTTAAATCTTGATCTAAGGGCTTTAAAGCCGGGCAACATGGCGCGTTGAATCTTTTCAGCGTAGTGAATACTCTGCCTGATGGTCGTATTTTTCTCTGATAGCTCTAAATTTGCAGAAAGTAATTTTTTTTCAGCGCGTTTTCGTTCGGAAATTTCGTTTTTTAGTTTTCTGTTCCATGCATAAAAGATGAATAGGCCGATGCCAAAAACAAGTATAATTATTGAAATCCACATGACAACCTCTGTCATGTTGATGCCATATTCATAACGTACTGAAAGCCATTTATTTCGAATATTTGAAAGTTGTTCAGGATCAATTGCATCAATAGCTTTATTAATTATCTCGTTGAGTTGATACAGATCCTTTCTAACAGCCATGTGCAGCGAATATTCCTTAATAGGGGTCGGTGCTGTTATCTTAAGATTGGTCAATCCATATTTTTCAATAAAAAAAGTTGCTGCGGCAAGATTTTGGATGGTTGCATCCGCTTTTCCATAAGAAACCGCCTCAAGTGATTCAAATGGAGTATTGACATAGTAGGGTATGAAATCAATATTGTTTTGTTTTAAATAATCAATTGCATACGTATTACTAACAAAAGCAAGAATTTTTGAACGTAAATCTTCTATACCTCCAATAAATAATGAATTTTTTCGCGCAATGATAATCATCGGGAATGAAAGATATGGACGTGAAAACATCAGATAGGATTCACGTTCTTTGGTTTTGGCAATACAAGGAATTAAATCAATTTTTCCGGTTTGGGCTTTTTGTAAAACTTCAAACCAGGGGATATTCTTATCAAATGAAGCTTCAATCCCAAGTGAATTCAAAATTGATCGGATATAGTCAACAGAAATACCTTTCAGATTATTTTTTTGATCATAATAATGGAAAGGTGGAAAAAAACGTGGGCCTGCAATTCTAATTATGGGATGATTTGCGACCCATTTTTTTTCTGAATGGGTCAGCGGAATATTTATTTCTGGTAGTGTCGTTTCTAAATCATTTGCGAAAAGTGGATTGTAACACCAAAAAGTAATATTTATAATAGTCCAGAGAACGATTTTATTGAATCTTTTCATTATTTCACATTTTTTTCATTTAATTTCGAGGCTGGTGCGCATCTTATATCGGTTTCAATATTTTTTCAAGTTCTTTTAGAGCCTGAACAATGGGCAACACTCTAATATTGTCGATATATAACGCATCGTTCCCACTGTAGAATATATAGCATTTTGCAGGGGGATAGTCTTTTTGAAACTCTTTTAATCCACGTAGATTTTTTGAATGAATATGACTGGATCGCTTAACTTCAATGGCAATCAGTCCATTCGGACCATAAAGAATAAAATCAACTTCCAAACCATTTTTGGTTCGCCAAAAATAGAGATGATAATCTGTTTCCAGATAGTCGTTCATCGCACGAAGCTCTTGAAGTACTAATGTTTCCAATGCCGGCCCATCAATTTCAGCTTCTGAATCCAATGGGCCAGTAGGTCGAATGGCTCGAAAAACGCCCACATCAAAATAATAAAATTTTTGATGCGCAATGAGTTTTCTTTTGGCTTTTCGAGTAAAAACAGGTAATCCGACACCAATTAACAGATCTTCCAGTATTGAAAAATAATTTTCAGCCAAAGAACGTTCAATGTGAGCTTCTCTGGCGATCTCACTCATATTGACAACCCCACCTTGTGAAAAGCTGGCGATTTCCAAAAATCGTGAAAAATGACCAATATTTCGTGTCAGACCTTCCTGAAGGACTTCTTCACGAATATATGTTTTGACATAATCTTTTAAATATTTTTGTGGATTATGTTCGCTAAAACGCGCAGGTAGATGTCCTAAACGCAATGATTCAATGATACTGAATGATTTTCCTTGTTCTATTGCAGTTAAAGGATATAAAAAATATGTCAAAGCCCGTCCGGCCAGTAAATTGACCCCATCCCGCCTTAATTTTCTGGCACTGGATCCAGTGAGTATGAAGATGTGGTTTCTTGATTCAATCAGATCATGTACTTCATTTAATAACTCTGGAATGCGTTGTATTTCATCAATGATAATCCAATCTGAATAATCTGGTGGGATTATTTTTTTTATAAAGCCTGGATCTGCATTTAACCGGTTATAATACTCGGATTGTAATAAATTAACAAATATGGATTCAGGAAAGGTACTTTTCAATAATGTTGTCTTACCTGTTCCTCTTGGACCAAAAAGAAAAAAACTTTTTCTTTCCTTAAATGGAATGGTTAACATACGTTTGAACATATGAGATCCTTAGGAATACTCGAAAAATAAGTTCCCCATTTAATTAATTGCATTCCTTTTTCTGAAATGAGGAACTCATTTTTTTTGCATTCCTTAAACATAAATGCATCATAAATGAATACGATCCATTCCCTTTTCCAGTAAAAATTAACATGAAACCCTAAAAAAAGCAGGAATAATTCACTTTACACCCTAAAAAATGCTTTTGTCAATTTGAAATTTCTGTTTTCAAAGCCTCACGAAATAATTCGATGGTGTGTTCAGCTTCAACAGGGTCAATTTTATGAATGGCAAATCCAGCGTGAATAATAACATAATCATTCAATTGAACATTATCCAGCAACATCAGGCTGGCACTACGACGAATGCCATCAATCTCAACTGTTGCCATTTGATCGTTTATTTCAATAACTTTTGATGGAATTGCAAGACACATTTGATCATCTCCTCATAATGTCTTCAGTGTTTTAGTGTATCCAAGTTACTGGTTCAGTTTTTCGAACTTTTAGAATATTCATATTGTTTTTTTATGCCAATCGCTCATTGTTTTAAATCCCTTTCGTCGTTATTAATATTGTATTCAGAACATATTGGTTATATATTATCTGACAGTTTTTATCAAATGAAAATTTAGAGCCCTTCTGAGTAGAATAACGTTATAACGTAATAAAAAAATTCATCTTTTTTAATATTTTTTTCTTGCACATGTCACACAAAGTATGGTATTGTTTTCAATAATTAAAGAATTCAGCAGGGCACAATAACAAGCGTCCCTATTATTTCGTATCAATTAAGGAGGATACAATGAAAAAAAATTTGTATTTCGTAACAGGTCTTTTGGTTAGTATCACGATATTAACCAGTGCTGCTTATGCACAACAAACTATTTTTACTATTGGGGTTGAGGCCCAGAAGTATTATCCCCAATATGACAATGAAAATGGAACTGAATATTTTGGTCTGGCTCGTGATTTACTTGACATGTTTGCTAAAGAAAAAAACTATCAGTTTTTTTATAAAATTCGACCTGTAAAACGACTTTTTCACGAATTTGTTGAAAAAAAAGCTTATGATTTTAAATACCCAGACAATCCTTACTGGCAGTCAGACATGAAAAAAGGCAAGAACATTGTGTATAGCGATTCTGTCGTAAAATACATTGATGGCGTTGTGGTGCTGGCTGAAAATAAATCCATGGATATTTCAAGATTTAAATCGTTGGGCACTGTTCGCGGGTTTACGCCTTATCCTTTTTTAGATCTCATTTCTCAGAAAAAAGTTAAATTATCCGAGAACAATAATTTTATTTCGCTGCTGAAACAGGTGCTGGTCAAACGAATTGATGGCGCATATTCTAACATTTCAGTAGCACGATATAATTTAAAAGAAAATCTTAAAAAGCCAGATGCGATTGTTTTCAATCCCACCTTGCCGCATATTAAAGATTCGTATTATTTGTCATCAAGTGCGCATCCGAAAGTCATATCTGAATTTAATGACTTTTTAAAAAATAAAAAAGCACAGATCGACCAGTTGAAAAGGAAATACAACGTAGGACTTTTGGATAAATGAAGGATGTTTAGATCATTTCCTTTTTTAATTTCAACATTTTGTAAGAAATATCAGTTGATTTGTTTTAATATCATTTTGAACCTGTAAAGAATATTCCTGCAATACAAAACCCAATTCAATTGATGTGTATGATACTTTGAGTTCAGAAAGCCTGGCAAATGACATGATGCTGATACATATGCTGGAAACAAAAACAATCCAGTCCAGATTATCCCATGAAAATGCAATGAATCGACACGAAACAATAAATAATGACATCAATGACATTAAAATGATATTTTCTAAAAAATCGTGCAGCCATCGGTGTTGAATTTTATAACTATCAAAATCAGGTAATAAGAATTGCTTGACAGATAACAATTTTACATCAAAACCAATATTTTTGTTTAGATTCAGCTCTGTTTCCGCAATTGTATTTAATGAATTAATGGCGGGTTTTGGCAGGTTTTCAGATTGATAAATTGTTGATTTCAATAGGTGCGTTTTAATAATCCCTTTCATCGTTTCAATCATGATGCCAAGAATATAAATAAAAGGAACTGAGGCAATCAGGCTGACAAATGGTGATTCACGAATATTCGATAGAATGTTGATATAAAATGTTGTTTTGACGCCTGATTGTAGAATGAGCGCACAAAGAGCGGTATAATAACCCACAAAAAAATAATAGGAACTACGCCCGGTTACAATTTGATTAAAGTTCATGATGTTGCCCCAAAAAACGTTATAATTAGCATTATTTTTTTTTGCATTCCTTAACGATTGAAAAAATTCAACGTATACGCCCATTTCCATCCAAGTTTTTGACCTAAAGTAAAGCCGTATGATTCGACGCTATTTTGCAAATTGGTGGAAGTCTCAAAATCGGGGTCTGGATGATGTTCAGTAATAGAAAGAACGCCCTTCGGCTTTAACACTCGAGCCGCTTCCATTAAGAAATCTTGACGATTTTCAATTTCTCCAAATACTGTTACCATATAAATGGCATCAAATATATGGTCTTCAAATGGGAGTGTTTTTCCATCTCCGAGGTGTGTTTCGTAGTTTTTCAATCCAGCCAAATCCAGTTTTTGTTTGCATTTATCTAACATTTCTTTTTGAATATCAAGGATATAAAGCGTTCCATGCAAGATTTTTTTTGCGACTTCTACGCTGTAGTAACCTGATCCAGGGCCTATTTCCAGCACTGTTGCTGAAGATGATACTGGCAGCCTATTGGCCAGTGTTTGGGCCGACATGATTAATCCGCGACCGGGCAAATCAAGGATCCATGACATTTGATATGGAAATACGCCACGACCAAATGCTTTTGACAAAATATTGAGATAGTTATTGAAGTTCATTGTTTATCCTTTACTAAGGAATCAACGATATAATTCCTTCTGCAATTTTTTCAGCAGACTGGCCAAACAGGTCTTCAAGAGGTAGTAATTCCAGAAACTCGTTTTTCCAGGCAATATTGCTTTCCTGAACAATATTTTTAATATGTTCGTGTTTATCACCAAGTGCGCGTATAATGATTTCTAAATCAACAAATTTTTTGAGGGATATGTTTAACAGGAGAATATGTTCCATAACATGCGGTGCATTGGGCGATGCAGATATGATGGGTATGACCAGAATTTTGCGATGATCAGCCCGACCTTTGCCAATAAATACATTGCCCTGTCGTACAATAATTCGCTTGATCCCTTTTAATTTATTATCGCTTTCAAACCTTGAATCAATGTCCTGTGATGAGCCGCTCTTTTCCAATACGTTTAGAAATGATTCTTCAGTAGGTTCGCCCAAAACATTGAGTCCGCCCACTTTGTATAAAATTGAACCATCAATTTGGTCAACAACATTTTGCAGATTTCTCAATACAATGACATTCTTAGGTGTCAGTTGATCCAGTTTAAATCGTTTTTGAACTGCTTCAAACAACAGGCCTTCAACCTTCTCTGCAATGCGACTGGTGCCGACAGTTACAGTCTTTGCCTGATGTTTGATGGCATCAATGGGGCGCGCCATATTGTTAATTGCTTTTCCAAGACATTCATACAGCGTTTCCAGCATATTTTTAGGTGTACCTTTGATTCCAAAATCCAGCTCAAAATCACGTACAGGTAAGCGGCCAGTCAGGTATTTCATCAACAGTGTAATATCTGAAACCAGCTCCAGGCCCATGATTAATGGGATACTGTGATTTCGTTTTTTTAATCGAAACTCATTGTAAAACCGGGCGATCATTTCACGAAATGATTTTTCAAGCATGATTTCATAAATATCAATACCTTTTTGAGTTGATTCTTCAATGTATTGCGTCACCTCTTGTTTAAAGTCAAAAAGAAAACGAGAATTCTCATTAATTGCAAGGGCCGCATAGTAGCCCCATAAATGACCAAAAAGCGTGTTCAAGATGGGAGAAAAATGTTGCGGCACTCTGGGCACATGAAATACTGTGTGCGCACATGTTGCAAATCGATTTTCGCCTTCATCTGCAATAACAATGGGTATGGCTTTATGTGCTTTAAAGATAGCAGTGTCCTTGATTATATCCGAAAGTACAGATTCCTTGGAACCTGAGGCACAAATGATAATTAAAGGCTCTGATGACAAATCAATGTGCTTTTTGTCCTCAACAAAATCAGAGGAAATAATTTTGTAACAAAGCTCGCTTAATTTAATTCGAATTTCATCAGCCGCAGCCTTGTTTGGGCCGCTTCCTACAACAGCCCAATGATTTCGTGTGGTCGCTACAGATTTTGCAGATTTTTCAATTTGTTCGGACTGAGACAACACAGTTCGCATATAACTACTCATTTGTGTCAGGGTACGAATTTCGTTTGCAATAAATTGACTGTTTCGCACGTTACAAATTCTAGAAATTGACAAACCAATCAAAGCGCCTGAAACGATTTGAGAGTAGAATGCTTTGGTTGATGCCACAGACATTTCAATGTCCCTGCCAGAACTGGTATACATGACACCATCAACTTTAAAAGTAATGTCTGAATCTCTGCGATTGACAATGGCTATTGTAAATGCCCCTTTTGCCTTGACCATATCAACAGCACGATTGGTATCAGTTGTTGTGCCTGATTGTGAGATCGCAATAAGCAATGTATTTTGCAGCGATGTGGGATCATCAGATTCTTCAAGCATGAATCCACTAAATTCAGAGGCTTTATATGCTGAAACTTTTATTGGACTGTTGAACAAATAATATGTCAATATATTAGAACAGGCCAGGGCTGCAACGCCCGCAGTTCCTTGACCAATAAAACAAATATTATTAATTCGACCTTCCATTAAGGCATGTTGTAAATTTTCTGGTATGGTTTTATCTCCCAAATCAATATCAGGCATTGTTTCACCATTGATTGTCGTATAATTCCAGCGATGTTCAATGGTTTTTTCTACTGACATTGGTGATTCGGAAATTTCTTTAAAAAAATAATGGGGAAATGTCTGGCGGTCAATATCTCTGGATGTTATGTCTGTTTGTTGAATACAGGAATCATTAATTTCAATAGGCGTCCCATCATAATACCAGGCGCGTATGCCATTGAGCATGCCAACAGTGTTTTGGTCCAGTTCAAATAATTGTCCTTGTGTCAAACCTTTTTTTCCTTGAATGGTCTTTTCACCATCCAATTTGATGAATGAGGAGGTTTCTTCAACAAATCCATAGACCTCCGATGTGGGGATATAATGTTCATCTCCAATGCCAATAAATATTGTTTGCCCGCTTCCTTTTTGGGCCAGATACATTTTTCCTGGCGCAATATCAGTATGAATAGAAATGGCATGAGACCCTTCAAAATCATTGACAGCCTTTCGAATGGCGTTTTCAATTGTATTGTTTTCAAGCAAATATTTTTCAATTTGCATGGGGATAATCTGTGTATCAGTGGTTACCATTTCTGGCAAAGGTCCCAACTGGGTTTCAATATCCTTTTTTAATGTCAGATAATTGTCAATATCGCCATTGAGACACACATGAATAATTCCTTTTTGGGACTGACAATCATTTGACACTGGATGACAATTACAGATTGTAATTTCACCCACAGAAGCCCATCGCGTATGAGCAGATACTGTAACATAGTTGTTCGGGTAGGTTGTAATTAATTGAAGCGGATAATCATTTTTGATTTGATTTCGGATATAGTGAATATTGTCACCTAAGCTGCCGATTTCAGCAGCCACTTTATATGTAAATGTGATTGCAGTGGTCTGGTCTGAACGATGAAACACGCGGATGTTGCCATCCTGTAATATGGCTTGTTGTTTTCGGTTTTGATAATTTTCGTAATTTTCGTGACTGGCAAGCTGTTTATCAAATTCATTGAATTGTGATTGTGGGATAATAAACAAAAATGATATACCGGCAGAATCGCGTCCGCGAACTTCCAACCTGTCAATACTATTGAGAACAGTATTGACCTGCTTGAAAAATTCGATTTGCTCTGATGATGGTTTTGAATGGCGGGTATCAATTAAGTCCCATACCTGATCGACATTGCGAAGGATTTCCTTTTGGATACACCAGACAACATCCTGCATGTCCTCAAGAGATTCAGAAATAATCACTGAATTGTCCTGAGAAAAATGACCTTTCTGGCTTTCATATGCCTTTCGTTCCTGTGTGACCAGTTTCTCTAAAGACGCACCTAATTCTTTCAAGGATTGATAGAATTTTTGGGATGTTGTGATTTCTACAAACGCATATTGCTGTTTAAACTGTTTGGCGGCACTCCATATCGCATGAATGCGTTTTTTACCCCCTAAATAGGTCATGTCTTCAGGAGACGCAATAGCAGAGATCGTGTGTTGTGCAATATGTTGGTAGATGGTTTCCATTTCCTGAATCAAGGCTTCTACAGAAAATGTTTTCGGCTGCTTTTTTTTGTATGCCAAAATACCTGTTAAGCCACAAGACAGATGATGCCCTAAAGGAAAAAGTATAAACGTTCCCTGTGGCACTGATTTTATACTTTTTCCGATACAAAAACGACTTTTCATAATATTACGCCAATCAAACACAGTTATATCCTTTTTTTGTAATTATCCCGAGGTTTTCGATGATTCCTAAGGAATTCTCGAATAATAAGGAAAACTCGAAAAATAAGTTCCCCATTTACTTATGTGCCAGCCCGATGTAGGGGCGAACCTTATGTTCGCCCTCGAACTAATAACGCTTTCGTTCCTATGTACGATGGGCGAACACAAGGTTCGCCCCTACACGTCCTTGGCACCTAAGTAAATGAGGAATTTATTTTTCGAGCATTCCTAAGTTCCTCATTTCGAACAACTGTTATTCTTGATCCTGATCTTGATCTTCTTCTTCTGGATCAATATCAATATCAATATCAATATCAGGATCAGGATCAGGATCAGGATCAAGAAAAAATGGGGAACTTATTTTTCAAGTATTCCTAAAAATTACATTTTCAAGTACAAATCTCGAATACGTTCACGTGTCATCTGAGATTTCCAGTCTTTACCAAGGGCGTTTTCCCATAATGGTTCCAATACCAGGGCCACATCAATCATTTTATTCATTTGTGTATCCGAAAGGTTCGCACAAAGATTTCTGGGTAACTGAATATTATTAATCTCAACCATTTTTTTAAATACTTTGACACCATCAGCATAGAATTCATCTAAATAATCAAAAACAATACTGTTGCCAATTCCATGGTGAAGTCCTAAAACAAAAGAAAGGCCATAAGAAAGCGCATGACAGACACCCACCTGTGAATAAGCAATGCTCATGCCACCGCAATAAGATGCCATCATCAGTTTTTCATCATCTTCAGGTGTTGTTTCACCCAAAAAGACATCCTCGCATAGCTGTAAAGATTTTTCGCCATAAGATTGACTGAACATATTCAGATACGTTCCTGTGAGAGATTCGACACAATGAATATAACAGTCCATTCCAGTATAAAACCGCTGTTCCTTGGGTGCATTGGCAATAAGGTCTGGGTCAAGAACGATCTGATCAAAAACTGTATGGTCAGAATTTATGCCCAATTTTTTTTGAGGGCCAGTCAAAACTGTGGTGCGAGAGACCTCGGCGCCTGTGCCTGAAAGGGTGGGAATTCCCACATGATAGACTGCTGGATTTTTAATCAGATCCCAGCCCTGATAATCTGCTGATGATCCCGGGTTGGTCAACATTAAAGAGACAGCTTTAGCCAGATCCATTGTACTCCCGCCGCCAATACCAATAACACCTGCAACCTGATCTCCAGCGGTTTCTTTGACAGTATCTCTTAATGAATCAACATATTTGGTTTTTGGTTCATCATCAACATTCACCCAAATGAGCATATCAGCATCATGTTTGGGAATGCGTTCAACCAGGGATGACTTTTCAAAAACATCATCCACCAAAAAAACCATGATATCATCATTCGATTGACGTTTATGGGATAAAATATCATCTAACTGATCAAAACAACCGCGACCATAAACGACATGCGACACCATTTTAAAATTTCGAAACATTGTTTTGTCCTTTTTGTTTTTTTTATTATATCGTATCAAGCACCTGTTTTAATTGTTTGGCGTGATTGGAAACATCTGCTTCAGTATCAGAGAGTTTGATCTGAAATGAAAGGGTTCGCGCCATAATTGAATCTGAAACAGGCAGCGATATATTTTGGTAATTAAACGAATCATTTAACACTGAAACTGTCAGCGGCGATGGCCATTTTAGGGATTTTAAATGCTGCCATTGGCGAATATAATGCCAGTTATTGTCATACCAGTAAATTGCGCCTGGGACATTATTTTCGCTGAATCGTTTTAATGCATCCCGCGTTTTATCTTCATTGGGTAACAAAATAGATAAAAATGTCGCCGAGTCTCCATTTTCATCAGGAACATCACGAAATGTTACAGATTTACAATCTTTGAGAATCGATTTATATATCTGTTTACTTTTGCGTTGTTTTTCAAGAATCATATCCAATTTTCTCAATTGAGCCAGACCAACCGCTGCATTTAATTCACTGATTCGATAATTATATCCCAAAACAGGATGTTCATCTTTTCCGCGATCCGCTCCGAGATGATCATGTCCATGATCAGCAAAGGCTTGAGCAGTCGTGTATAAATTTTTATCGTTCGTGATGACTGCGCCGCCTTCGCCGCAAGTAATTGTTTTGACATAATCAAAGGAAAAACATCCCATTGCACCAAAAGCGCCCAAGGATGTACCTTGAAAGCGGGCACCCAATGATTGACAGGCATCCTCAATTAAAACAATATTCTTTGCCTTACACATATTTTGAATGGTATCTATATGAGCCATTGAGCCACACATGTGAACCACTAAGACAGCGCGGGTTTTATCTGTAATTTTCTTTTCAATGTCAGCAGGATCAAGGCAGAGGGTTTCATCAATATCTGCAAATACGGGTGTCGCGCCTGCATTGAGTACCGCCTCAATTGTTGCCAAAAACGTAAATGGGGGAACAATGACTTCATGACCGGCGCCAATGCCGCAACTGGCCATTGCAATATTTAATGCTGCGGTTCCACTGGAACAAAGATGACAATGGCTCACTCCAAGTTTTTGACACAGTTCTTTTTCAAAAGATGCCGCTTTCCAGTGGTCGTTTCGATTGGCTTCAAAATTATATCGAAACAAAACGCCTGTCTCAAGAACATCCTGAACTTCTTTACGTTCTTCATCTGAAAAAAGTTCAAATCCTGGCATATTAAACTCCTGTATTATAAATTTAAAATTGTTTGATTACCTTTTCAAACCCCGGCATTGCCCGAACAATGGTATCGTCTGCAACACAAAAGGATAGACGAAAATGTCCGGGGCATCCAAAACCACTTCCTGGAACGCCCAAAATATTTTCCTTTTGAAGCGCATTGACAAAAATAACATCATCACTAACTGGGGATTTTGGAAACAGATAAAACGCACCTTTAGGTACAGTAAATTCATAGCCTGCATTTTTTAAACCATCACATAATAAATCACGTTTATATTGATAAATACCTGCATCAATATGTTCCCCTTGCATGCATCCCACAGCACGCTGCATTAATGCATTTGCATTAACAAAACCCAGTATGCGATTGGCCATAGCCAGGGCTTGCATGAGATCTGACCGGTCTGAAGCATTTGGATGAACAGCCAGGTGGCCGATTCGTTCACCTGGAATAGACAGATCTTTAGAGTAAGATGTGCATACGATGCTATCATCGTAGTTGGACAAGATTCCGGGAATTTCTATTTGGTCAAATGCAATTTTGCGATAAGGTTCGTCAGAAATCAGGTAAATGGATTGTCCAATGTCTTCTGATTTATTTTTCAGACATTGGGCCAGAGCTTCAATATGGTATTGTGTATATACCTGGCCGGTTGGATTATTGGGCGAATTGATTAAAACTGCTTTTGTGTTGGGCGTAATGGCTTTCTCAATGGCTTCGAGATCTGGGTAAAAATCGGGTGTACAAGGAATGGGTTTCAATGTGCCGCCATGATTCTCCACATAAAAGCCATATTCAACAAAATAGGGTGAAGGGCAAATCACCTGATCACCAGGATTGAGGATGGCTTTAAAAATAACATTCAAAGCACCGGCTGCACCGCATGTCATGATTAAATCATCGGCATTCAGCGTAACGCCCTGTTCTTTTGAAATATGGTCTGCAACTGACTGACGCACATCTGCATAACCAACATTGGCCATATATGCATGCTGACCTGATATATCTGAATTCAGCAATTTTTGTAAGGTTTGATGAAAACTCTTTGGTGGTTCCAGATTGGGATTACCAATACTGAAATCAAAAACATTTTCAGCGCCATGAATTTTTTTAAGTCGGGCACCCTCCTCAAACATTTTTCGGATCCAAGAGGTTCGCGTCAGGGAGGATTTCAGTTTGCTTGAAATGGGCATCGGGTTCTCCTTGATTTAAAGAATGTACCGGCTAAAACAGTCATGTTCGCCGATACATCAGCACATTATATTATGCGGGTTCAACTGCCTGGATTTCAGGTATTTCTTTTTTCAGAAATTTTTCAATACCATCCCGCAATGTTATTTGAGACATGGGACACCCTTTGCAAGCGCCTTGTAGCTGAACTCTGACAATGCCATCATCGGTAACTTCAACCAATTCAACATCGCCGCCATCTGCCTGTAACGATGGCCGAACTTTATCCAGTGCGGCCTGTACTTTTTCTTTCATGTATTTATCCTCCAAAAAAAATACTTGAGTGTCATCCATATACTGGTATGATTGTAATGATTCAAATATGATTTCTATTTATTGATCATTTTGGTAACACTCAAATGGTTCATATAAAAAATTAAGAATCATAACGAATGCGTTCAATTCAGTCAACAATTAAATAACGCATCGGTCTATCAGTTTTGTTATTTGTTAATAACCAATAATATACATACGTCCGAAAACGTATATAGGGGCAAACCGGCATCCTTCATATTTGCTGAAAAGTACGATGGGCGAACACAAGGTTCGCCCCTACACGTTTTTGGCACATAAGTAAATGAGGAATTTATTTTTCGAGCATTCCTTATAGACCTATGCACAAAAATTCATGAAAAAGGAGAACAAAATGGAACTTTGCCCATGTGGGTCGAAAAAACAATATGATCAATGCTGCCTTCCAATTATTAATGGGGAGAAAAGGGCGAAAACCGCTGAACAACTGATGCGTTCAAGATATTCAGCATTTGCAAAACATAAGATTGATTATCTTTGTAATTCGTGTCATCCTGCAAATCAAAAAGAATTTGATCGAAAGGCAACAAAAAAATTTGCGACAAACACAATTTGGTCAGGCCTTGAAATAAAGGAAACCATTGATGGCGGGGTTGATGATACAAAAGGACTGGTTGAATTTATCGCATATTTTAAAATAAACAACCAGACAAAATTCATGCATGAGCGGTCTAACTTTCAAAAATGTGAGGGGCAATGGTATTATGTTGATGGAACATCTGTACCCATAAAACAAGTGGTTCGCGCTTCAAAAAAACCCGGAAGGAATGAACCATGCTCTTGTGGAAGTGGTAAAAAGTATAAAAAATGTTGTGGAAATAAGTGAGGGAATAATGCAAAATCTTTATCTTAAATAAAGTCTATACTTGTCATAAACGGATAGGTCTATAAGTGTATACATTTTCTTTCTTAGCCCTGAAAGGGCGGCAACATACCAGCCCAGGGCAACGCCCTGGGGAAATATTTAAAAAGTTTTAAGCCCTGTAAGGGCGTTACATTTTTAGAATGCG
>Ga0272440_1000715_pt1 | contig 27981 bp, 24 predicted proteins | sample SSMMMBAug17_FD_192440 | JGI IMG/M metagenome (GOLD analysis project Ga0272440, IMG submission 192440) | Marine sediment archaeal communities from Little Sippewissett salt marsh, Falmouth, MA, United States - SSM-MMB-Aug17 | ecosystem: Environmental > Aquatic > Marine > Wetlands > Sediment ... | reverse complement strand
CGGCAATCTCGCCAACCGGTGATGATGGCGTAATTGGGTAAATTGTAGCAACATCGCTCATCCCATAAGCAACATGGGCTGCCGCCGTGTTACCATCTAATGTTTGCATTTGTTGAGACATGTCGTTCTTTTCTCCTTTAATTGTTTAGGAATGCTCGAAAATTAATTTCCCCTTTTATCTTTAACATATAATCGATTGGCACGTAGAGACGTAGCATGCTACGTCTCTACAGAACAAAAACCCCGATGAACATTTTTTTAAATGGGGAACTTATTTTCAGAGCATTCCTTATTAATTGATCATTAAAAAATTCAACATAGTTTTCTTATTTAATTTATCAAGAAAGAATTCTATGAAAAAATTAAATATCTATATAAATCATGTTGTTATAAAAAACCATTATGAGAATAAGCCAGTTTTGTAAGAACAATTTGGGTTTTTGGGGGCTTCAAAGCCGGTTATTAACTGATTTGCTTGAAAAAGATGATTGTTTCTTCAATCAATGCACTGAAAAAAACTTAGGAATACCTTGAAATAAGTTCCCCATTTATTGATATTGTTCGTTTTGAGGTAAATGTACTGTAGAGAAGTAGCATGCTACGTCTCTACACGACCATGTTTTTATGTACGATCAAAGTAAAATGAGTATGTTATTTTCAGAGATTTCCTTACCCATTTGTGTCAGTCAGGTAAGAACTGTCCGAATTGTCTGACTTGTCGGATTGGGGAATGTTTGATGATACTCAAAAAAATAATAGTATTTAATTAATGCTGTTTAGGCGGAATATATCAATAAAAAATTGATGAGAATCGACAAAAACAAGATTTTTAACTAAAAAAGGACCGAATAATATCATTATATGTCACCGCAATCATCACAGTTATCAAAAATGCAACGCCGACTTGTTGGGCAATTTCCATTGCTCGAATGTTTACAGGCCGTCTGGTAATGGCTTCATATGAAAAAAACATCAGATGGCCGCCATCAAGCACAGGAATGGGCAGCAGATTGACCAGTGCCAGATTAATACTGATTACCGCAATAAAGAACATCAGGTTTTTCCATCCTGCCTTAGCAGATTGATCTGCCATTTGCGCAATGGCAATTGGGCCACCTATTGTGTCTGTTGATAACGAACCTGTTACGAGTTTCCACAGTCCGAAAACTGTCATTTTAACCATTAGAACTGTATGTTTGGAACCTTCAACAACCGAATCAGTTATCCCCAGTTCCTTGACTTCATAATCAAGTTGCTGAATACTTAAATTTTCCCAAATTAAATCTTTGTGCGCATCATATGATTCTTTTCCCAGAATAGATTCCAATTCTGTGTTGATTTCTTGAGATGTAATATACCACCTGTCTGACAATTGACCGATTGATTGAATAAGTTCATCAGAAAAATTCTTATTTTTTAAGGCGCTTATCGTATTATCTGTGACACGTATTTTCACACTTGATATACCAATCATAAAGCGATCAATTGTTTCCCCAAAAAGATTTTTTTCCGCATAGGCTTTGGGTTGGACATTTAAATCAATCAATTCGTCCTGACGTTTTACAGTGAGCTGCACAGTTTTTCCCTGACTATCAGAAATCAATGCTGCCATTTCTTGCCAGGTTCGAACAACTTCATTGTTGACCGCAATAACCATATCGCCCGATTGTACGCCTGCTTCTTGTGCCGGCGTATTCTGTCCAACCCCAATAATTTGTGGTAATTGTGTTGGGATGCCTGTTAAAAAAGCAATCCATACAAATAATATCCATGCCAGTACAACATTAAATATTGGGCCTGCTGCAACGATAATTATTCGCTGCCAGACATTTTTTTTTGAAAAGGAATAGGGTTCATCGCTCGCATCAATATCATCAGTGGGATCTTCACCCACCAGCTTGACATAACCCCCTAAAGGAATAAGAGATAACCGGTAATCGGTCCGCCCAATTGTTTTTCCAAAAATTCGGGGGCCAAAACCCAGCGAAAATTTTTCAACTCCTACTGAAAATATTCGGGCAAATAAATAATGTCCGAGTTCATGAAAAAATATCAGTACAGACAGTACAATAATTAATACAAAAACAAATGAACTGGTTTGTGTTGCATAATTCAATATGGTTTCCATTTAAATTTTATCCTCATTTTATGAATTGTGATTGATTTCATGTGAATACCATCTAAAACATAATTGTCAAGGGAAAATATCCTCAAAAAGTGGAGAACGTTCATCCATTTTTTATGCTTTATTTTTTTACAAAACTATAATATAATTATTCTATTTGATAAAAAAGTTGTTGAAATAGATTTTCATTTATAACAAGGTCATGTAAACATGATTATTATTATCGACTTTGGCTCGCAATACAATCAATTAATTGCGCGTCGCGTAAGAGAACAACAGGTATATTGTCAAATATTACCGCCGGAAACATCCCTGGAATCAATTCTCGCCTTGTCGCCCAAGGGGATTATCCTGTCAGGTGGTCCGGCCAGTATATATGACAAAGGTCCATGCATTGATCCAGAAATATTTCAGATGAATATTCCCATAATGGGCATTTGCTATGGAATGCAATTCATGGTTCACAGCCTCGGCGGTGATGTTCGGAAAGCATCGAAGCGTGAATATGGGCATGCGCAATTGATGATAAATGATCATAACACTATCTTCGAAGCCATCCCTGATGAAACGCCCTGCTGGATGAGTCATGGAGATTTTATCTCAGCCTTGCCAGATGGTTTTCAGGTGATGGCAATTACAGCGAATTCGCCCTATGCTGCCATTATCAATCCTGATCGTCAATTGATTGGCTTGCAATTTCATCCGGAAGTTGCCCATACGCCTGAAGGTAAAAAAATGCTTGGACATTTTTTATTCAAGATGTGCAAGTGCCAACCAGATTGGAACATGTCGTCATTTATTACATCAGAAATAAATAATATCAAACAACTTGCTGGTGATAAGCATATTGTTCTTGGCTTGAGCGGCGGTGTGGATTCATCTGTAACAGCCTGTTTGATTCATAAAGCTGTGGGCAGCCAATTGACATGTATTTTTGTGGACAATGGCTTGCTCCGAAAAAATGAGGCCAGTGATCTTAAAACAATTTTTCAGAAAACATTTCAAATGAATCTATTGTTTGTTGATGCGAGCGAGCAGTTTTTGTCAAAATTAAAAGGGGTGACCGACCCTGAAAAAAAACGTAAGATAATAGGCCATTTGTTTATTGATGTATTTGAAAAAGAAGCTGCAAAAATTAAGGATGTTGATTATCTTGCCCAAGGCACATTGTATCCGGATGTTATAGAATCCAGATCCGCATTTGGTGGGCCAAGTGCAGTGATTAAATCGCACCATAATGTGGGCGGTTTACCTGAAAAAATGAATTTAAAATTGATTGAACCTTTAAAATTTCTTTTTAAAGATGAAGTGAGAACGTTGGGGCAAGCACTGGGGTTGCCAGATCGGATGGTTTTCAGGCAGCCATTTCCAGGGCCTGGGCTTGGCATTCGAGTGATTGGTGAAATCACAGAAAAAAGATTAAGTATTTTAAGAGATGCTGATGCGATCCTGCTTGAAGAAATTGAACAGGCAGGGTATTATCAAAAATTGTGGCAATCCTTTGTGGTGCTTTTACCTTTAAAAACTGTTGGGATTATGGGAGATCAGCGCACCTATGAAAATATTGCTGCCATTCGGGCTGTTACAAGTATTGATGCCATGACAGCTGACTGGGCCAGGTTACCTCATGTTTTATTGGGTAAAATTTCCAACCGAATTATCAATGAGGTGCAGGGGATCAATCGTGTTGTCTATGATATAAGTTCAAAACCACCCGCAACAATTGAGTGGGAATAATTATTTATAAAGGAATTTTATTATGGATGTTAACAGAAAAATTAGGATTGATGGAGATTATCTTCAGTCATATCAAGATGATTATATGGAATTACAGGTCGATAAAATGAACCAGAGGGTAACCTTCTTTTCCATTATTTTTATCATAATAATGGGCATTGCGTTTACTTTTGGTTTTTTTTATATCAGAAGTAATGTCACCAAGGTTCCCAAAGAGGTTCAAGATTTATCTCATCAGGTCGTCCAACGAATGTCTACTATTTCTGAACGTCATACACAAATGGAATCAAGTTTTCAAAGTAAATTATCACTCCTGGAAAAAGTGACTGAAGCCCTTAGAAAAGATCAAAAAGAAATTCAGGATGCCATTGATAAAATTAACCGCACAAAAGCAGATCAAAATGATGTTGGACGAATCCTCGGAAAGTCAAGCCAGGAAAATTTCAAAGCCATTGAAGAAGTCCGATCGTATTTAAATACCATGAATACAACCTTTACCGACCAATATAGCCAGTTTACCGAACAATTTGAGGCATTTAATAAAGATGTTAATGAAATTATCCAAAGCAGTATCGCGCGAATACAAAAAGATGTTAAGGACAGAATTGACAAGCTGTCTGGCAGATTTCAAACAATTAATAATGAAATGAATTTATTTGCAAAGGATGTTAAAACGTTGGATGCGAATGTGAGGACATTAAAAACCGAGATTGATACATTTAACAAGCGTATTTCTGATGTTTCTTCGGCTGTAAACACCCTTTCAACCGATCTGACAAATATTTCCAAAACATATAAGGACGTAATTGACAGCGATCAACTCGAAGAGCTTCTCGCTATTGAACGAAAAAGCTTTCAAAATCATTTAGATCTTCAAAAAGCACTGCTCGAAAACCATATCAAAGTATTGGATGGAAGACTCAATAAATTCAAACAAAAGATTGAACAAATCCAAAAAAATGTTGCCAAATCAGACAAGACAAAGAATAAAATCAACGCCAAACCTTTTGTGAAACAGCAATTACCTGTAAATTCGCAAGTACCTGTTAAAAAAAGAAAAAAGGATTTAATTCAAAAGACAAGCACCCCCAAGTATAACACGCCTATGGTCGTCACCCCCCCCCCACCAGGGAGTATGATTGAAGAAGATTTGCCTGAATGATTTGATCGTCTGTTACCCGCCATACTTACAACCAGGCATGCTTGGACTCATTATAACACGAACGTTCCAATGCAACTGTTTGGAACGTTCGATAAGGAATGCTCGAAATATAAGTTTCCCCATTTATGATGATGCCCTTATGATAACGATCTGACGCGAATGCCGCAGAGATCAATCAAACAGGCAGTAAAAAAAAGGATTTGACAATGCAATAAGATAACGCTAAAGATCGTATCATAACACGATCTAAAAGAAAGTCTATTCATTGGCCAGTCATCCATTTTGAAACAAAAGGGAGTACATCGCATATATCATGTCTATCATTGATCACACTGACAATGAAACAAATCAGAGCATACATGAATCTCAATCCCAACTAAAAAGCAATATCTTTTTTATTACAATATTTATTGTTTGTTCTTTTGAACTTATTGCAGGCTATGTATTTACTATAATAAGTATTTCACCAATTTTGCTTACAGGTAGTGTGAGACTCAGTGAATCCTTCATTATTTTATTGTATATTTACAGGCAGAATAATTGTGAGATAATTGGTTGTAAAGCCAATCAATTTTTACCGGGTTTGTATTATGGTTGTGTGTGGTCATTGTGTTTTGGTCTGGTCGTTTTTACAACATTTTTATTTTGCGGATATTATTTTAAGATTAATTTGTTTCGTATGGTGCAAATGCCAATACATGGAACCGCATTTGACCAGAGTCTGTATATTATTGTCGGGTGTTTTATTGGGCCATTTGCTGAAGAATTGGTATTTCGAGGCGTGATTTATCGTTTTTTTCGACAATGGGGGATAATACTTGCCTGTTTTTGTAGTACCCTGATATTTGTGTTATTACATCATCATGCACCGGTCATACCACTTACACAAATTGTCGGCGGCCTTATTTTTGCATTTTCTTATGAATACTCGAAAATGCTTGCAACACCATTAGCAATACACGTTCTTGGAAATTCATGCATGGCGCTATTATCATATTTGCCAATAAATTTTTAAGATTTGATTTGCAGTTTATCAAAGTTTGTGTAAAATACAAATATCTGTCAGGTATAGCCAATCCTATACCTAAGAAAAGAGCTATTCATATACAGGGCATTGATTTTTAAGCATTACTGAATCGGTGCCAAACTATTGCAAGCATGCAATTGATTTAGGAGGATGAAATGAAAACGTATATAAGCAATGGTACCTTCTTTTTGCTACCTGAAACAGATCTTGTTGCCAGTCAGATGGAAGAAATTCGAGATTATTTTATGAAGGAACTAAGGGACAACACAGATTTCGAAAAGGTTACACTTGATGCGACAGGGATAGAAATTGTAGACTCACTGGGAGTCAACCTGATTATTGGGCTATATCGTCATGTATCCACAGAATCAAAAAAGTTTTATGTGATCAATGCCGGTGAAAAATTTATGAAAGTCGCTAATTTTTTCAGGTTTTCTACCTTGTTCGATATTGAAAAAGCCCCTTCAGACAATTGAAATTCATAAATTTGCCTTTCAGAGGATTTTTTATGACAAACAATTCGCCATCCATTCTAATTGTGGATGACAATCCATTTAACAGAGAAATGTTGGGTGATATACTCAAGGCCTATGATTGTGCTGCTGATAAAGCAAATAATGGTAAAGAAGCGTTAGACAAAATTTCATCCAAAACCTATGATATTATCATTATGGACATGTTGATGCCTGGTCTTGATGGATTTGAAACAACCAAACAAATCCGAAAAATGGGTCTTGCGACGCCTGTCATTGCACACACGTCAATGAGTATGAAAAAGGATCGCCGCCGATGCATGGAGGCGGGATGTGATGAATTTTTGCCCAAGCCGATCAATACAAATAATTTATTGGCTTTGATCAAAAAATATTCAAAAAAAGAGAAACCACCTGAACAACAATCACCTACGCCGCAACAAAAAATCCAACACCCGGGTGGGCCATCCTTTAATGGCTTGAATATTTTGCTCATTGAGGAAGACCAAAAGATCAGGAATCAATATATCGACGTGCTTCAAGGTATGGGATTCACTGTGGCATTTGTACCAAATGGCAATGAGGCCCTGGACAAACTTGAAACGAATTCAAAACAATTTGATTTGATTATCAGTAATATGTTTACATCCGGAATTGATGGTTTGGGCGTTCTCAACACCACCAAGCGTGAATATCCCCACATACTGGTCTTTATCTATGCGGCAAAATTTGATCCGGAAACATTGCAGTTGATGCTTCAACTAGGCGCAGATGGTATTATTCCACAATCTGATTTTAACAATTCAATTGGAAAAATTGTCCATGCCGCCCTGTCACAGTCCACTCAATCAAGAACAAATCAGGCACAAACAGCATTCCAGGTACGACAATCACAGGCCAGACTCACGCAATATGGTTGTTCCAAGCCCTGCCAGTTCATCGATATGGCTTTTTCAACGCTTCATGATGCGGGTGGCGATATGGCGCAGTGTCGCTATTTCAATCGAAGTGGTCGGTGTGGTGTTGTTCTGGCAGATGTTTCCGGACATGATATTTTAAGTTCATATATCAGTGCTGTCTTTTTAGGGATTTTATCATCAGTATGGAATGCAAATCAGGATCCGACGGCACTACTTCGGATTATCAATAGAGAATTATTGAAAATGGAAGAAGTGAATTATCACGTCTGCACAACTGTATTGCTATGGGATCAAAAAAAATCTCATCTGGAAATTGCAACTGCTGGAAATCCTGGCGTACTTTTACTTGTTCAAAAAGGTGATGAACTCTCCTTTCAACAGTTTGAAGGCGGTGGAATTTGCCTGGGCCTTTTGGATCGTGATGATCTATATACATATCAAAAGGTTGATTTGGTCCAGAATTCACGTTTGTTTCTTTTTTCTGATGGCATGTCTGCCAGTAAACTTCAAACAACCATCCAACAGAACAAAAAGCTTTTTTTATCAGAAGTGACCTCAATAAGAGAACTATGCCGGCGTCTGCTTGATGCCTATATGGATTCCTGGTCTCAAGATGATGATATGATATTACTCAGCCTCGAATCAACCAGGTCGAGTACTGATGAACGTTTTCATTATTCTTTTTATTCAGATTACAATGAAGTTGATAAAGCGTGTAAATGGATTTCCGAACAAATCATTAAACATATGCCTGGTTTGGATATGGATATGATGATGTTATCGATTCGTGAAGCTTTATTGAACGCGGTTGAGCATGGAAACAATTATGATCGTAACGCGCTTGTGGATCTTACGTTGGAATTTCAATCTTCCGGGCTTCAAATTGATATTTCGGATCAAGGCAAAGGATTCAATTTAAATAAAAAATTAATGGATAGCAAGAATGAAAGTGGTTTTCAGATTGGTAAGCGGGGGTTAAAGATTATTCACGCATTTGCAGACAAGATTGAGATTCAAGGGGGGACAATGCGGTTACTTTTTAATTTGTCTTGATATTGGCACGTAGAGACGTAGCATGCTACGTCTCTACAGAACAAAAACCCCGATGAACATTTTCCAGGCATTCCTTAGTAATCTGTTCCTTCCACGAATACGCGCAACAAATAAATCACATCCTTCAAATCACATTGATCACCACACACACTGTCCATTGAACACCAGGATTTGGCAATATCAATCGTTATTGGTGTCAATTGATTGATGCCGCCTGCACTGACTTGAATAGTTTCAGGCAATGATGTTGAAAAACCCGGCCCCTCGATGCGCATTTGATATGTGCCAGAAGGTATTTGTGACAGTGTAAATATACCATCTGTATTAATATTGCCATGCCAGTCTGTATTTTGCAAAATTGCCGACATGTTTGAATGCTTAAAATAAACTTCATGTGTACCAATCAATACGTTTACTTTTCCCCAAATGCTCCCTGTTTCTTGATTGCCTATTTGAATGATCTCTGGCTTTGAAACAAACATATGTCCCTGATAATCATTTGCCATAACAATAAGTTCATATTGACCAGCAGGGGTTATGCCCTGAATTGAACCACAAAATGATACGAACCGACAGCGCTCAAGGGGAATGATTGAGACTGGCGTATATCCGCCTGATAAAGGAATCAGTTGTGCCTGAATTTGCGCCATCGGTTTATTACATAATATTGTAATGAATACGCTATCTGATATATTATCTGATAATAATTGAACATCCTGAATGCCTTCCTCTAAAAAAAGGCTATCTGAAGGTATCAGTTTTACCTGTCTGGCAAATGAACCATCAATATTACTAAATATCCCATCACCATTGTCATCAAGTAAAGGATTGGCTTGATGATACATCCAGTGGGATGTTGTTTTTCTGGCTTCAATGAATGATTGATAAACCGATTCACCCGCAGATAATTGATGCATGAAATCAGGTAAAAATGAAGTATATACATTCTCATGCGTCAAAGGATTTGAATCTGAGAGAATTACGATTCGATCTTTTGATGTCAGTTGAGAAAAGGAGTCATATGAACCTTCTCCATCGAGAACAACAATGACCTGGCCGCGTGTTGATTGTTCATAGATGCTGAGGGCATCATGTATTTGTGAGACATTCAAATATGTGGTTTCGGATAAAATATATGATAATTCATTACCTTTGCTGTGATTCCATTCACCCAATAAAAATACAAACAATGGCGTGTCTTGTCTGTATCTGTTTTTTGCCCATTGCGTGATTGTTTCAATCATACGATTTGGGTCCGGCAGGCTGTCAATTACCGAATCAGCACAATAATCTCCATTGATATCAATTTCTTGTGAACGTGTCATTAGCCAGATATCATCATGACGAAAATTTTTTTCAAGAAAGGTTTTATAAATATTTTGCACCAACAGGTGGTGATCGTATTTAGAAAACCGGCTGATCGAATTATCGACAATGATAACACTTCCAGGACTTTCAAGAGACTGCGGCCATGAAACATGCAATATGCCATTTTCCTGTGTGCCAATCCACAGATTGTCTTCACTTTCAATGGCAATATCAATTATTGATGATATATCTGATACATTCTCAGTCAAGGCAATATCCTGCCATTCATGCGTCAATGGATGAAATCGGTAGAGATGGTTATTATTCGTTCCCACCCATATGACACCGGATTGCGATTCTGCAAGGGCATTAATGGTGTTGTTCTCTAAAGAAGTATTCTCAGAGTGAAAATGCTCAAAGTGTTTCGTGTCTAAATCCAGACAAGACAATCCCTTTGATTTCATCCCAATCCATAATTTTCTGTTTTGGCCGCCTATCATTGATTGAATCTGGTTTTCTGGAAGCTCACTGTTGGACTGATTGAACCGAACCCATGTATCCTCGGAGTCTTGATACGCCAAAAAACCATTTGATGATGTACCTGCCCAGATACGACCATCAGTGGTCTGTGCCAGACAGGTAATTGTATCTGTTATTGTCTCATACCGCGTCCATTGAAATGTTGCCGGATAAAATCTTGCCATACCATTCATTGTTCCAATCCAAAGATTGGCGTTGGCATCATAAAAAATACGCATAACTGAATTATGGGGTAGATCACTATTTTGCGTGTGAAAAACAGTCCATTGGCGTGCATTGGAATCATACAGAAAAAGTCCATTGGTCGTTCCCACAGCAATTTTTCCGCCACTCATTTCATGAATACACCGGATATCGTATGATGTTAGAGAACTATTCATGGGATCCCAATACTGCCATTCATGTGTTTTGGGAGACATTTGCATCAAGCCTTTGTAACGAAATCCTGTCCAGATATCTCCGGTAACTGATTGGATTAGACAAGAAACTGAGCTGTCTGGTAAATGTCGATGAATCAATCGCGTATGAAACTGGCAGTGGCCGTTGGTATTCATTTTAACAAGGGCATCATTGACATTGACAATAATTTCATTTTCATCTGTTGATATGATATTTGAAAACTCTTGATTTGAATTCGATCTGCAAATTGACGCATACATATCCCAAGAATTTGTATCAGGATCAAGACGAAACAGGCCATTTTCCCTGGTCGCAATCCAGATATTTCCATCAGGGGTTGATGTTAAATATTGAACAAAATTGTTTGTCAACGGACTATTGTTTAAATTATATTGTTTCCATAGGGCATTTTCTGGATCAAATCGAACAACACCTTGATTCCAGGTTCCTAACCAGATATGATTATGCGGCGCATGACGCACAATATGAATTACATTGTCTGGCAGGCCGCTATTTTCTGTTTGAAAAATGTGCAAACTATTTGTTGATGTGTTGATAAACAACAGTCCACGATGTGTAGCCGCCCAAAGATTATCCTGATTGTCAACAGAAAGATCCCAGATATTGTTTGTTTGCATGTCTGAGTTATTGGTTGAATATTCAGTCCATATTTTTTCCAAAGCATCCCAGCAAAAAATACCGCCACCCATTGTGCCAATCCATAGTTTTTTGCGATCTCCTGAAGTTGCCAGCGCAGAAATATTATTTTCGGTCAGTCCTGAATTGAATGAGTGCAATGTATGCCATTCAAGGGTGCGGGCATTAAATTGGACAAGGCCACCTGTTGTGGCAATCCAGATTGTCTGATCAAACATCTGAGAAATATCCTGAACTGTACCTGATGGCAGTGGGCTCCGATAGTATTGTTGAAAGTCATTTTCAAAATCTACCCGAATCAATCCACCTTGCGCACCAACCCATGCTGTATTTTCCTGGAACTGATCCCAATAAATACAACTGACTTGCATGGAACTCAAATAATGATAGGTAAGCTGTTGATCCTTTTGAAATACATCATGACGAACCATTATCTGATGAATGGCACTGCCAGTCTGGCCATCAGCATCAATTACATTTAACCATACCCGGTATTCTCCTGGTGATGCATAGGAATGAACTGGATTTGAATCAAATGATACATGATTATCTCCAAAATCCCAGACATAATGCACTGGCGTTTGGGCATTTAAAATGGCAACGTCAAAAGACTGTTCCAGATAAAGCGAGCCTTGCACAGGGGTCGAATGGATACTTAATTGTAAATCCTGTGCAAATATTTTTCCAGGTATAAATACAAAAATGAGTGCAATGAAAAATTTTAAATACGTCATCATTTTTTTCCTAATGTGTTTTTTTCAATCTGTTTTGAGGCATATGTAGAGATGGGCGGACATATAATATATCCCTTTTATGGTTCATCCACACTTGAAAAACTGACTGTTTTTGTTGCCTCACGAAATAAATCAATCGTTTGTTCGGCTTCAGCAGGATCAATTTTATGAATAGCAAAACCTGCATGAATCACAACATAATCATTCAATTGAACATCATCCAGCAGCATCAGACTGGCATTTCGGCGAATGCCATCAATTTCAACAGTTGCCATCTGATCATTTATTTCAATTACTTTTGATGGTATGGCCAGACACATATTAATTATCTCCTGATCTTATATGAAAAATAATATAATTTTTATGATTTAGGAATGCTCTGAAAATAAGTTCCCCATTTGAAAAAATGTTCATCGGGGTCTTTGTTCTGTAGAGACGTAGCATGCTACGTCTCTACGTGCCAATCGATTATATGTTAAAGATAAAAGGGGAAATTAATTTTCGAGCATTCCTTAGTAATATTTTTAACATATGATCTTGATGATGACAAGCCCGTTCACCTCGGACATCGGTTCACAAAAGATCCTTTCTTGTTATATTCATACCCTGCATGACTCTTTATACATGCGCCCCAGTGAACATTGAACGATATTCAGAGAGATCTCGTTTTTTGCGCATTCCGAAAAAATATTTGGATTCAATTTTCAGATTGTGATATCATTTCATTTATTTAAAAAATAGCGGGGAAATCACATAAAAATGAATTTAACAGCGAAGTACCCTGGCGCAAAACGTATCGTTTTTTTTGTTGGTTTTGGTATTGAAAAAGATGGACATCGGGGAATTTGTGGTCCGGAAAAGCGTTTCTTGCAAATGTGTCAAATGGTTCAATCAAAAAAAATATTACCAATCGTTATATATCCTTATTGTGGACGTTTATTCGCGGATTTTCACAAATTATATCAAGAAAAAAAAATTGTACTGGTTGCCTATGAACCAAAAGGCCGATGGCAATATTTCAAAACAGTTTATCAAACACTTACACAATATTCTCCTCACGCCATTCACTGTCAGGGGGGGCATTTGTTTGATTTAATTGCCTCAATTTTGGGAAAATGGATGCAGGTTCAAATTATCATTACCCGTCCGGTCAATGTTTCTCAAGATCATATTGGACCATTCAAAAAACTGATTTTTTATTCAATGGATCAGATTATTGCCCGAAATGCCAGACATTTGATTGCCATTTCCAATACACACAAAAAACAATGGTGCGATGAATTGTCTTTGATGTCATCACGCCAATCAAGAAAAGTAAAAGTGATATACAATGGCATTTTTTTAAATCGACTCTTTCAACCTGTGGATCGCCCAGCAGCACCGCCGGTTATCTTTACAATATCTGCACAACTGACACTTGTGAAAGGACATGCGTTATTATTGTCAGTTGTAGATCTTTTAAAAAAAGATGGGTATCACTTCTATTTGAATATCATGGGTGATGGCCCCTTAAAGTCGAATCTGGTGACAATGGGTGCGCATTTGAAAATTTCATCAATGATTCGATTTCATGGACATGTCACCAATGTTGCATCTATTTTAAAAGATACGCATGTTGTGGTACTGCCTTCCTTTCGTGAAGGACTATCCCTGGCATTATTGGAAGGCATGGCAATGGGATGTCCATTGATTGCATCCAATGTGGGCGCGAGTCATGAATTGATCGAAAATGGCAAAAATGGTTTTTTAGTTCAAAAGAAAAGTGTATCCGATTTGTATCAAGCCATGAAATGGTTTTTAGACAATCCAGCAAAAATTCAGGACATGGGAAATAAATCGTTAGAAAAAGTAGCACGATTTGATTTTTTTCGGATGTATGATGCTTATCAACAATTATATATGAATTCTTAGGTGTTTTCCGATGGCCGCATATGATAATGTAAGTAACAAACAATTGAACCCTGATCATTTTTCGTTTTTAACTTATTTCAAAGGCATATTGTTTTTTTTAATGGTGTGTACGACTGGTTTTGTTCTACTAAATACCTATTCTCTAATGACCCGGCAACAGGAAAACAGCATGACAACATCAATTAAAAAAAGTGCTGGCCCAAATATCCTGACCGGTATTCATTTAACCCATTATTACAAAGAAGAAAAAGTTTTTTCCATTCACGCCAAACAAGCATCAATCAAAAATAAAAAAATTGGATTTTTTAGAATTGGCGGCTTAAAACAATTGGAACTCGAAAACATGGTCGTAGATTATTATGAGCCTCATAAACAACCGCCTGGATTGAGAACCCAAAAAATGCCTGCGAAGAATGAATCCTTTGATCTGCTGACACATTTTTCACGCGCAAGCCATTCAATACCGGTTTTAAAAAATCAAATCGCTGGTTTTGCAGCCTATCATGCAACCATTCGTTATCATCACCCCAATAATTCTTTGACAATAATTAATGCACCTTATATGAAAATCAATCATGATCGCGAATCACTCGGATTTCAAAAAAATGTGGCCGTACATTTTCAAAAAAAAATTTTATTATGCAAAAATCTTACGTTTGAAGTCAAACGCGCTCGAATTGTATCCAATGAAAAATATACACTCATCAATAATGGCAGCATTCAAAAAGGCAAAGGGCTTTGCATGAACCTTCGTTTGGAAATGAGACCATAAACGAAAATTAAAGTTTTTGACCTATTCTCTCGAACATACTCAAAAATAACAAAAAGGAGGTTATCATGAAAATTTTTAAATTATTTATGATGATTATAATAATCGTAATAATTCCAATTGTTGTTTGGGCCTTCAGTATAAACAAAAAAGACCTTTCTTCCCATACAGGCTTTGATGAAAACAATATTGATGAAATCAAAGTTGCACCCAATGATTGCCGAACTGAAGATCAATTTGGTCGCTCGGTTGATGTTTATGGCAATAACGCAATTGTTGGCGCATATGGAAATGATGACCGAGCTGACAATGCTGGCGCAGCATATTTGCTTCACTTTGATGGTCAAATATGGCAACCTTCCCAAAAACTGTCTGCCATTGATGGCGACGAATATGATTATTTTGGATGTTCGGTCGCTATTGATAACAACCATGCTGTTATTGGTGCATATGGTGATGATGATCATGGTAACAATTCCGGTTCAGCATATATTTTTGCCAAAGATGACGATTACTGGTTTGAACTGGCCAAGCTGAAAGCACAAGACAGCAATTCATCAGATTATTTTGGATGTTCTGTTGATATATCTGGTAATTATATCATTGTCGGTGCTTATGGGGCACAGGAAAAAGGACGTCAATCGGGTGCCGCATATATTTTTGTTCGGGATAACAATGGCATATATCAACAGCAAAAACTGGTTATTGGTGATGCACAACCTTTTGACTATTTTGGATATTCTGTAAGTTTATCTGGCGATTATGCCATTATCGGGGCTTATGGAAAATCATATCATGGTAATAAATCTGGCGCTGCATATATTTTTAAACGTATGGGCCGACGATGGCGACAATTTATCAAGCTGGTTCCTTATGATGGCGCGCAACACGATTATTTTGGCCGATCGGTTTCCATATCTGGAGAATATGCAATTGTTGGGGCGATTGGTAAGGATGATTATGGCAAAGACGCTGGTGCGGCTTATATATATAAACGTTTTGGTTATTCCTGGTCCAGATTTGCGAAAATAATTCCATCCAACCTGCAAAAAGATTATTGTTTTGGTACATCAGTAAATATTTCAGGCAACTATGCAATTATTGGCGCACTTGGTGATGACATGAACGGCAGACGAACCGGTGCAGCTTATGCATATCAACTGGAACAGGATAAATGGAAACAGATTGCCCTGGTCAGACCGCAGGATGGTTCTGATGATGATTATTTTGGTTGCTCGGTTGCTATTTCCGGAAATCAAATTATTGCCGGCGCCTATGGGAATGATGAGAATGGCGAAAAATCCGGCGCAGCATATTTCTATGGTCTTTTTTCTTCATACGTGAATACAAAATAGGATTCATTATGCAAAAAGCAAAAACGCTGAATGAAATTATCGCACTCAAAAACAACACAGATTTGACAAGTGAAACTGTAAATATGTTTTATGTCATGTCGCCGGGAAAGATTGAACAAAATATTGATCGTTTTTTTCAGATCATGCACCATCATCCTAAAAAAATGTTGTTCATTGGCCCCAAAGGTGTGGGTAAACGTTCCCTTTTGCGTTATCTGTCCAAAAATCAATTGAATCATTTTCATTGTTTGTCAATTAATTTGCAAAACATCCTGAATCCTTTTGATATCAGCCAAATCGATATTGTTTTTTGTTTATTAAACCACTTAATCCACGACCTGTCAAACACCCAAAAACGTATTGATCCAGGCGTTTTGAATAATATTTACCAGAGTCTTCATGATGAACACCTTATCTCATTAATTCATTTTAAAAAATCGGAAGCTGGCGATGATGAAGGCACAAAGATTGGTTTTGTCAAATCATTTATCAATGCCATTGTGGACGCCATTTCAACCGCTGGAAATGAGATCCGAAACCATATTCGTAAATCCTTTGAACCACGCCTTCGCTTGATACTAAAAAGTGTTCAAAACTTTATTGACTATAGTAATCAACTATATCAACGCAATGGGAAGTGCCTACTCATCATTTTTGATGATTTGGGGCACTTTGATCAATTTTCAACCGAGATATTTTTTCAAAATCATCTTTCGCTGACAAAGCGATTACATACGCATATTATTTATACAATGCCCGATTTTTTTCGTTTTTCTCCATTTTTTCAAACAGTCTGCGATCAGATGGATCGGATCGCATATTTGCGAATGTCACCGGTTGTGTGTCAAGATCAATCGCATGTTGCACCGGGAAAGAAATTTATTGATGATATGATCAATAAACGAATTGACAGTCGGCTCATCCCGGACAGGATACGAGAGGCAATTATTATGGCATCTGGCGGTGTGATCAGTGATGCCTATCATTTGCTTATTGAAACAGCGATCGGCACAGTGATAGATAATGCCGAAACTGAAAGCCTTCAACAATACATTTTTGAACAGGTGAAAGCACAACTTGTTCGTCAGAAAATTCAACAACTGAATTATCAGCAGTTTTGTCTGTTAAAAGAATTGGATTTATTGAACCCATCATGGACAGACAATAAGGATATCCAGCGGCTAATAAAAAATAATGTAATCATTGAATATGCATCTGATCAGCATGTCTGGTTTGATATTCATCCATTGATAAAGGAATATTTTCAAACAGGAAGGAAATAATGTTATCGAAAACGACAGACAACCAATGGCTTGTTGTTGATGGTCTCCGAATACGCTATTGCAGAAAAGGCAAAGCAAATGCATCTCCACTTGTATTGTTGCATGGGATTGGCGGGTCATTGGAAATGTTTCAGACAAATATAGACGTTTTGGCAAAAGATTATGATGTTATTGCAATGGATTTTCCAGGATTTGGGTATTCAGATAAGCCGGCTATTCGCTATACAATGCATTTTCAAGTGCTAAAACTCAAACGATTTTTAGATCAGCTAGAACTGGATAACATATATCTTGCGGGTCATTCAATGGGAGGCGCCATTGCCATTCATTTTGCTCATTTGTTTGCCACGCGGGTTAAAAAATTGATTTTGATTTGCAATGCAGGGATGGATAAGCAGATTCATTTTTTATTACGTTTATCTGCCATGCCGCTTTCAAATCTTTTTTTGGGCCTGGGGCAGGTTTCGGGCATTTCACAAATGCTTAAAAATTGTGTGTATCACAAGCGTGTTATTTCTCCTGAGTTAATTCGTCTTTATCAGGATATATTTGGGCAACACAATGCAAATTTTGCTTTTTTGAGTCAACTCAAGTCTTTTGTTACGCTTTTTGGCCAAGAAAAATCGTTTCTTGTGTCAACCCGAGAAAAATTGCCGCAATTAATTATGCCAACATTGATCATTTGGGGTAATAATGATCAAATTTTGCCGGTATCGCATGCCACAATAGCGCATAATTCTATTCAAAATAGCGTGTGTAATTATTTTGACAATTGTGGTCACATCCCTCAGTTAGAAAAGTCAGAACAATTTAATACATGTATATATCATTTTTTGGGGACATAATTGATATAATCAAATTTTACCTCAATGATAAAGCCCCCTTTCTCTGCTCGGAGACGCACAGCCGTGCGTCTCTAAGTAGTCTTGAAAAAGTGCTGACTGGTATTGTCACATTTCAAGATTTGTGTCCATCTTCACTTTTGAAGTTTTTTGTAATGTAGTTCAACGCCTTTCTTCTCAAATTATTTAGATAGGCACGACATTGTTCGCACATGGGCCTTTCTGCCCTTGTCCAACTTCATATTCTACTGTCTGGCCATCAGCGAGACTTGTCCGTCCACCGCTACTTTTGATTGCCGAATGATGAACAAAGAGATCCTTTCCACCATCCTCTGGTGAAATAAAACCATACCCTTTATTCTCGTTGAACCATTTTACTGTTCCTTTACTCATTGTTATTACCTCTTTTTTTTTTGGTGAATTATTAAATTTTCTAACTCGACTTCACCGTTTCGATGTTGAAATGAAAAAACATAAACAAAATATATAACGTTTGAACCAAAAAGGCAAGCAGGGAAATGAAAATTCGTTGATATTTGATAGATAAACCAAGGGCCCAATGCAAAATAAAAAAAATTGCAGCTTTTTCGGTCTGACCCAATATTGCGGATAAAAAGATGGTCAAGACCTTGTTTTATGCCTGCCATATTTCATTTATTTCAAAATACAAGCTGTGGGCTGAAACATTTTTGACAAAAATCTGAAAAAAATGATTATCTATTATTAACAAGAAAAATGGATGGCGATATCCGAACTTCTTAAAATGAAAGATACTTAATTTATCTTGCCGAATGATGTCGTTGATTCCAAAAAGAAATCATAAAGATAATGACCATCAGGAAAAAGGTTCAATTTGTGGGATTGAACAAGGCCTTATTATGCATGAACTTGGGAATACGTCGGAAATTTGCAATTTACAAAGAAAATGTGGTATGTTGTAAATAACACTTAGGAATGCTCTGAAAAGAACATGCTCATTTTTCTTGATCGTCCAAAAAACAGGTCGTGTAGAGCCCCCTAACCAAATGGGGGAACTATTTTAAAAGCAATCATCTGGTGAAATTATGCACAAAAAACAAACGATGCTATTTATTCTTATCATGCTTGTCCCAACATGCTTTTTGGATAATTCAAATGCCCAAAACGCAGCCGAGACGCAATTTGAATTTGCAAGCACTTTAATGAAAAAAGAAAAATATAAAACATCTATCACAGAGTTTCAACGCTTTTTATTTTTGTTTCCAAATGACAACCGTGTTTTGGACGCACAATTTCAAATGGCTTTGGCATATCAGATGCAAAAGCAATATGATTTTGCAATTGATCACTACCATAAAATTGTTCAGCGTGTGCCAGGAAAAGAAATTGGCATTCAGGCGGCATATGCGTTAAGTGACTGTTATCAGGCAAAAGGTAAATTTCTGATGGCAAAAAGCGTTTTGGAGTCATTGTTGCAAAAAACAGATCAGAAAAAAACTCAGGATGAAATCCACTATCGTCTGGCATGGATTGATATCAGAACCAATCAGTTAGATTCTGCCATGATCCATTTAAAAACAATTGAAAACACTTCTGCATATCCCCTGAGTACAATTAAAAATTCCCTTATGGCCAAAAAACTCCCCAAAAAAAGGCCATATCTTGCTGGAATGCTGTCTATTGTGCCCGGGTTGGGGCAGGTCTATTGTGATCGTTATCATGATGCCACATTATCATTCATTGTCAATGGCATGATTGGATGGGCCGCCTGGGAAAGTTTTGATCACGATCAACCGGCTCTGGGTACATTAATTTCATTTTTTGGCATGGGTTTTTATTTCGGGAATATTTATGGGGCAATCAATAGCGCTCATAAATACAATCGGCGTATTGAAAATCAATGGGTGAAGCAACTCAAGAGAAAAGCCGATTCAAAAAACACTCATTTTTGGGAAAACTGATCATGTTTCATATAAATCTTTCTGGCAGTTTGTTATTACTCGCTATCTGTTTCATATCTTATGGCTTTGGTCACGCATCAAAGGTACCTGTACTCAAACAGGATATTGTTCATACCCAAGATCTGGCGAAATTTATTGGTGATGGCCAGTTGTTTGTTATCTTTCCACAAAAAAAAGAAATTCTTGCGGTTAGAGGTACAAAAGAGAAAGAAACGTTTGAAACACGATTTGTCAGCAGCATCTCAGTTATCAATGCTTCGGCCAAACGCGTCCGGTCTGTGATCAATGATTATGCAAATTATTTTACCTTTATGCCACAAAATGACCACTCCGAAATAGTGAAAAAAACATCCGAATATGTCATTGCGCGTTACAGTGTTTTTGTAAAATTGCCTGTATTTAAAATTCATACAACATTCGATTTAAGACATGATTTATTTAACAAAGGAGACATTACCTGGACATTAATTGATGGTAACATGAAAGCCAGTCTCGGTCGGTGGGAAATTATTCCCCTATCTGAGAAAAAAACTATTGTTATCAATACATCATGGTCTGATCATAAAAGTATCGGATTTATGTCTCGGATGCTCATGCGCGCCCAACCAGATCTGGCAATGGCTGTTCCTATTGGAACAACTGCATTAATGCTAGAGGCGGTAAAGCGACGTGCAGAAAACAGTTGCAGCGATCCACCAGATCGTTTTAAATCGGCGCTGACTTCGCCAAACATACCATATATTTCTAACATTAATATTCCGAAACAAACAATCAATGCCCTTTTAAAGCATGGTCAGCTGTTGATTGTCCATCCGGAACAATGGATTCGGGCAGGTGAAAAAGAATCCCTCAAACTTGTATTTACCAGCGGAATGGATGTTGTCAATGCCCCCATTGAAAAGGTAAGAAAAAACAGTACCGATGTCTCTGAATATCCCAATATTTTTTATCAGGTGAAATCTGTTACCCCGCATAAAGATAAAATGACAATTGACTGGCGGTTGAAACTCTGGTTTTCACTCTTTTCATTTACAATCGATTTGACACATCAGTACTATTGGGAAAATGACAATATTTTAACGTTTACCCGAGAGGCCGGTGATCTGGAATATGTTTTTGGACGTCGAGAATGGATTGCCCTGGAACCAGAAAAAACCATGATTGTATTTACAACTGGTTTTCAAGGGGGAAATGCTGCGCCATTTTTTCTCAAGTTTGTAAAGATGTTACCCAACAGTCAGGTAATTGGCAGTACGTCTGTTTGTTCGGTCCTCATGGAAAAACACATCCCCTGGATTGAATCCAGATTACAAAATAAAAAAGCCCGAAACAAACAATAGTTTCGGGCTTTATAAAGTCAAAAAAGAAACGATTTCGTTTAGAACAGGCCGGATACTTTACCGGTTTCTGTATCCACATCAATTCTTCTGAACGCTGGATTAGAGCCGGTTCCTGGCATCAAGCTGATTGTACCTGCACATGGGCAGAGGAATTTTGCACCAGAATAGATCAATACGTCACGAATGGGCAATGTCCAGTCTTTGGGTACGTTTTTCAATGCAGGGTCATGCGTCAGACTCAAATGTGTTTTAACCATCATGGTGGTATAGTCGTCATATTTGGGATCGTCTTCCAGCATTTTTGCTTTCTTTTCTGCTGCGGGATCCCATGAAACACCATCTGCACCATAGACTTCTTTTGCAATCAGTTCAACACGTTGTCGAAGTTTGGTTTCCAGTGGATACAGGAATTTGAATTCATTGTCTTCATTACATGCATCAATAACAGCATCAGCCAATTCAAGCGCACCATCGCCACCATCAGCCCAATGGGTTGATTTGGCACATCTTGCACCAGCTTTTTCAGCCGCTTTGCGAACCAGTTCGACTTCAGCATCAGTATCTGTATGGAAACAATTGATACATACAACCGGATTGATTCCTGCCTTACGAATGGTACTGATGTGATGGACCATATTTTCAAGTCCTTTTTCCACAAGGCCAAGATTTTCCTGTGTGTATTCATCAGGCATTTTAATTCCAGGAACAACGCGGGGCCCGCCGCCATGCATTTTCAAGGCACGAATGGTTGTTGTGAGCACAGAAACATGTGGTTTCAATCCACTGTTTCGGCATTTAACATTCCAGAATTTTTCAAAGCCGATGTCTGCGGCAAAACCACTTTCTGTGACATGGTAATCAAACATTTTCAGACCAATGCGGTCAGCAATAATTGATGACTGTCCAACAGCAATATTGGCAAATGGACCGGCATGGACCATACAGGGTTGATATTCAGCAGTACACATCAGAGTTGGATTAATGGTATTTCTCATAAAAGCGGTCATTGCGCCGCCCACTTCAAGGTCACCAGTTGTCACAGGTTTACCACTCTTATCAAATGCAACAGTAATTTCATCAAGACGTTTTCTCAGGTCTGGTAAATCATTGATAATTGCCAGAATAGCCATCAATTCTGAACTGACAGCAATACCAAATTTTGATTGCATGGTGAAACCATCATATCGGCCACCCATACCAATAATGATATTGCGAAGTGCCTGTGCGCAGAAATCAATAATCCATCCTAATTCAACGCGGGTGGGATCGATATTCAGACGACGCATGCCGGTCAGGCGGTTTAATTGTTCGTCATTGTAGTTTCTTTCATGCTGCATTCTGGCTGTCATTGCGACCATTGCAAGGTTATGTGCATTCATGATATCGTTGATATCACCGGTCAATCCCAATGAAAATTCGGTCATCGGAATGAGCAGTGCATTACCGCCGCCTGCAGCAGTTCCTTTGACATTCATTGTTGGGCCGCCTGATGGCTGACGAAGTGCGCCACCCACATTTTTACCGCGTTTCCCCAAACCTTCCATCAAACCGACAGATGTTGTGCTTTTTCCTTCTCCCAGTGGTGTTGGTGTGATTGCAGTCACCTCAATATATTTGCCATCGGGTTTGCTATCCAGTCTGTTTATGATTTTCAAGAAATCCAGCTTTGCCAGACGTCCCATAGCGAGTACTTCTTCTTTTTCAAGACCTAATTTTTCTCGCCAATCATCTGGTGTGGGCATGTTTTTTTCAGCTTCTTCTGAAATTTGCCAATCTTTCATTTCAACTGCATTATATGCCATTGAATAAATCCTCCTTAATAAAATATTTATTAAAAATTTAAGAAAAGTGCCATTTCGGCAAAATCAAAAATATTTAAACTATAACATGCAGATATTGTCTTGGCAAGAAAGAATCTTCCATCCGCATTTAAATTATATATTTTTGAGATATGTTAAATATTCAGGTTGGACAATGAATGGATCAACCTGCTTCATACTTTATTTTTTCTTTGCAATGGTAATAAATTCTGTTTTTTCCATGGCCAGCTCCAGGTAAAATCGATGCATATCATTAATGATAAAAACAACCCGACGATTATCGTTAAAATCAGTTTCAGGATGAAGGACAATTGTGCTGTTTAGTGCCAGCGCTTTGGGTTGACCGAAAAAGGAAGTCAGGTTGTATCTATTTTCAACCATCCGCATGGCATGACCCATAATCTGGTTGGTCATTTCGCCAATACTGTCTGGCACTTCATTGGTGTTATGATCTTTCGCCAGCTCTTCTTCAGGCAACCCCATTGCAGTCATGTAACCTTTATACAAACACAGGGCTGCTGGGCCTATCATATTAATGACGCACAATCCATTATAATCGCCACTGAACTGTACAAAACATCCGATATCCGGACGTAAACTCACACGCGGAATACTTTGTATTGTTGTCGAGTATTTGATATTTTGTTTTGTACTGGACTCCAATACTTGTTTGACTGCATTGAAATATGTCGCGGCAACGACATCAATGGCAGGGGTTGATGTGTCCATGATATTCCTTCCTTTGGTTGTTTGGGTTCAATTAGAACCTTTCGTTAAAAATTATTCTTGATATCAAAATTTTATTAAGGAATGCTTTGAAAAAAGTTCCCAATTTTTACTGGAGTCCCAAATGTTTAGATTTGGGACTCCAATAAATGGGAAACTTTATTTTCAAGATTTCCTAAACTGTAATTAAGCATTGATGTCCATATTCTGCATTTCTGTTAATTGCTTGACATTTTTCAATGGATTGGGGACAGTGTCTTCATGCGTAATTAAGTGTCCGGAACGTGTGATCATTGTATTATCTTCCAGTACAGCAATGCCAAATTTTTCCATGACATGGGTTTTATACTCGTATTCCATTGATTTCTTTTTTAATTTATAAGTAAAGATCATCCATGTCAACCCAAAAAGTGTGCCAATTCCCAGGGTCGTGCATATAAGAATCAGCAGAAATTGAACAGATTGTTCCCCCAGTCGTTGAAGATAATCTACAATATCATCAATACGATAGATAATTCCCGCGCCAATACCCACTAAAAAAAGACACAATAAAAATGGCAGATTTAACAATGTTTGAATAACAGATTCGATTTTTGATCGCGCAATGGCAGTTTGTTTATCACCTGAAACGATTTTGCTGTCATGATCTGCCAGATATTTGTTAAATGCAACCAAAAAAATTCCCACCAAAAATGTAATCACAACCGGTGTTAGAAATGCCAGTAAAAAATAAATTCGCCAGGGAAAAGGGATATCAACCGGACCAAATCGGTCATAGTTCTGGGTGCCCATTTGATAGAACCAGCAGAAAATTAAAATACATATTTCGATAATACCCATAAACATCAGATACTGTTTCAGTATCGTTTTTCGTTCCACATCTGAAAATAAATGGGATATTGTTTTTGGTTTGTTTGTTTTTGTTGCCATTTTTATTTTGATTATCTTTGATTTAGAATGATTGGTATTTATCAAATAACTGTCTGGGAGTCAATATTTTAAATGTAATTGGGGGAGGGTAAGTTAAATATCCTCCCAAATAATTATGATGGACGTATGTACGAATCCTCATTTCATTATGAACCGAACCCCCAAATCAGAACTACGCCGCTGACACGATGCAACAAAATCACGATTTGCACATCGCAGATATTGCGGTCGTGTATACCAGCTGCCGCCACGAATGCTTACAGGCGTTTGCTCGTTATGGACACGATAAAATTGTTTCGGCTTGCGATATGCGTCATGTTCATAAGCGTTGATACACCATTCCCATACATTACCCAACATATCATGTAAACCGAACTGATTGGGTGAAAACGTGCCAGCAGGAGCAGTAAAGGCAAATGAATCATTGCAGGGATGTACTGTCCATGCGCGATATTTTTTCTTGATTGTCTGATCTGCAATGTTTGCATATATACAACTTTGCGCAATATCCTCTCCAAAAAATCTTGAATTGTTCGATTGGGCCCGGCATGCATATTCCCATTGTGTTTCTGTTGGCAATGAAAAATGCCTGTTGATGTCTGAAAGCCATCGCGCCATTTTTAACGCATCGTCATATGTGACATGAACCACCGGATGTTCTTGTGTTTGCGAAAACCCCGGATTTTTCCATGAAAGTCCGCCGCGTTTTTTCCACATGCCATCATATGCCCATGAAAAACCATCCTTTTCAGCTTGTGTTTGATAGTCTGTCTGAGTAACAAATTTCTGAAATTGCGTGACAGTTATTTCGTTCTCACTGATCCAGAAAGATTTCAGACACACCTGATGAAGTGGACCTTCATCAATACCGCGATTGCTTTCCTGAGGAGAACTGCCCATGTGAAAACATCCTTCAGGCAGTTTGATAAACCGGATACTGGTTTTTGGTTCAACCCAGCTTATTAAAGCATTATTGGATTGGGACTGCGTAACTGATTGTTCAGGAACTGGCGGATGGATCAATCTCATGAAAATAAAAAAAAGAATGCTGACCCAGAATATATAAAACGCGATAAAGAATCTTTTTTTCATTGCTTTATTGTTTTTATCAATCCTTGTACGCGCTGTAAGATATCATCACGAATCTCTCGCATGACTTCTATGGATTTGTCAGATGGATCATTAATATTCCAGTCAATAAGCCTGGCACCAGTTACAAGTGGAAAATTGTTTTCACCGCATCCCATCGTAACAATAACATCTGGTTGCACATACGCCATTGCATTTTCAATGGTTTGCGGGGTGATAAACCCCATATCAAGACCTGCTTCTTTCATAACCTGAATCATTTCTGGATGAACCGATTTAATGGGCTGACTGCCGCCACAAACTGCTTCTATGAAATCTCCGGCATAATGTTGCGCAAAAGCAGCCGCCATTTGGCTGTGACATGCATTTTCCTTACAGGCAAATAAAATTTTTTTTCGCTGTAAGAAAGGGGTTACAATCTCCAAAGCTTTATTTTTGGCATCGGAAATAGCTGTTGGATGTGTATTGATTTCACCCGGTTCTTCAATCCGAGGATAAGTAAGTTCTCCCAGATTGGTTGCACCGATGGCATCGAAAAAATACTTTGCAGTTGCAATCGTGCCATGAAACAATTTTTTGCCTTTTGTGGCGCCAATTGCCAACAAAAAGCCTTTGCGAGTTTTTCTTCGGGGATCTTCCATATTCAGTCGATACTTGCGGGACCAGAATGTTTGGGTACGATCAATCAAAGCTTTTAGAGGCGCTGTTACATTGTAAAAAAAGATTGGGCTGGCCAAAACAACTAAATCAGCACGTCTTAGCAGTGGATAGATTTTTTGACTCATCTCATCCTGGATCGAACAAACCCCCTTTTTTTCACAAATTGTACACTCAATGCATGGACCAACTTTTTGTTTATAAACATCTATAATACAGGTTTCTGCACCATTTTCTTTGGCAGTATCCATGAAAGCGGAAAGCAATATTTCTGTATTTCCTTTTTTGCGGGGACTGCCTTGAAGGCCGAGGACAAACATATTTTCCTCCTTAATTTGATTTTATAAAATCTTTATACAAGGTTCTGAATATACATGATTGATGACAACTTGTAAATTATTTTCCAGCGAATTTGTAAATTTCCAAACATATCAAGCTGCAGTTGGGCGTATGTTCAAGTTAGGGGAAAAGGTTGCTTCGTAAAAAACCGAAATCCAACCTTGTCCGATGGCGAAGGTAAACCATGAACCCATATACAGAATCTGCTGGGGAATTTCAATTTGAAAATGGGCGCATTCCCAAAAAGTCGGACTTTTTTAGCGAGAAACATTGAAAATTGATGAATTTTGGCAACTCCAAGAACAGCCTAAGGCTAAAGCCGGCTTTAGCCCATAGCCGTCAGGCTAAGTTTGACCGCCTGAAATTGTTCTCCCGCCTGGGGTTGAAACCCCAGGCTATTTTCTGTCGTCCCTAGCGGGACTTGAAGTGTCTTATTAACAGATTACATTCTTCGATTGAACGAAGGTGGTCTATTAAATAAAACACTTCAAGTCCCTTTAGGGTTTGATCATTTTTTTTGCATAAATGTAATAGAAAAGGGATATCTTTTTCAATGCCATATGATCTGATCTTTTTAATGTCAACAGTTTTGTAACCATACTGGCATCTCTTTCAAAAAAAGAAATACAGTGTGATGCAAATGAGCGATAATAATTGATGGCAAATTGTTGAACTCCCATTCGTGTTCGCAGCTGATATTGAGACAAGGCACAGGGGAAAAATAATTGTGAAAAAGGGAACATCAAATAGAAATAAAAGAAATGTTTTGAAATACACATGTTCATTATATCTTTTGAAAATACAACCTCAGGCCCTCTTGAAACATGTGATTCAGTTCATTTAAG
>Ga0272440_1000714_pt1 | contig 27988 bp, 21 predicted proteins | sample SSMMMBAug17_FD_192440 | JGI IMG/M metagenome (GOLD analysis project Ga0272440, IMG submission 192440) | Marine sediment archaeal communities from Little Sippewissett salt marsh, Falmouth, MA, United States - SSM-MMB-Aug17 | ecosystem: Environmental > Aquatic > Marine > Wetlands > Sediment ... | reverse complement strand
GCTTGCTAACGCGCGCGGCTCAGATTTAAAGCTGCCGAAATTTTCAGAGCCGCGCGCGTTAGCAAGCGGAATTGCACTTGAACCAATATAAAGCAGGATTTTGTTTTTCCGATACATATACATTAAAAAAATGCCTGATTTTCTCCGGGTTTGGGCCTAAGAATACGACCCAAACGTTGGGCTTCCTCCTGTCGAGATCCAAAGGTTCCGGAAATCTGTATGGCGACAGATACATCGGGTAAATCAACTGCAAAATTAGCCACCTTGGATACAGCCATCATCCGAATATTACCTTTTCTGAATTTTGCATACAGGTCATCTCGTTTCTTTTGTGATGTTTTTCCAGTAATAATGGGAATATCGAGATTTTTTGAGATGGCTTTGAGTTGATCAATATACAAGCCAATCAACAGTATCTGTCTGTCTGAATGTTGACGCAATAAGTCTTTAACAATTTTTATTTTTAAAGGATTTTCAGATGCAATCCTGAATTTGGCACGTGTATTGGCAATGGCATATTCCATTTGAATGGACGAATCTAATGATATTCTCATTTCGTAACAATGGGCAGTTGCAATCCATCCCTGGCTTTCCATATCTTTCCAGGGTATATCGACTTTTTTGGGACCAATCAAAGCAAATACATCATCTTCTTTGTTATCTTCACGAACCAGCGTGGCGGTTAACCCTAATCGTCTTCGGGCCTGCAATCCAGCAGTTATTTGGAAGACTGGTGCAGGTAACATATGGACTTCATCATAAATAATTAAGCCCCAATTGCGCTCATTAAAAAGTTCAAGATGAGGGAATTCATCAGCATTCTTGTTTCGATACGTCATGATCTGGTATGTAGAGATGGTAATGGGTAATACTTCTTTTTTACTACCACTGTATTCACCAATTTGATTATCAGCAATGGTTGTTTTATCCAATATTTCCGATTTCCATTGACGAATGGCTGTAACACTGGTTGTTAAAATGAGGGTTGAGCTTTGAATCAGGTTCATACAGGAAATTCCAACAATGGTTTTACCCGCACCGCAAGGCATAACAATCACCCCTGAACCACCAGTTTTTGCACCACCAGCATGAAATATTTCTGCCGCATTTTTCTGATATGGACGAAATTGAAAAGAAACACCGCTGAGACATGAATCTCTTATATTAAATTCAAATGATTCCCCAGTTTTATAACCTGCCAGATCATCTGCCGGATATCCAATTTTAATCAGGTTTTGTTTTATTTTACCACGATTGACTGGTTTTATCAAAAATTCATTCTCTGAAAGTCGATCTGCGAGTAAAGGCTTGATAGCTTTATTATGGTCCAGCTCTTCGGCAAGAAATACATTATCTGTTTCAAGAATGAGACCGCGATTATCACGATGTAATTTGATTCGGCCATATCGGGAAGCAAAATCTTTGATTTCAATCCGGATATGTTCAGGAATTGGATATTTTGTGTATCGATCCAGCGTATCTAATATTTCATCAATGAGAACACCGGCTGCACAAGCATTCCAGATGGACAGTGGTGTGATTCGATAAGTATGAACATGTTCTGGTGATTTAATTAGTTCAGCAAATCTGACCAATCCATTCCTTGCTTCAGTATAAAGCGGACTGTGGACTTCAAGCAAAACTGTATGATCACTCTGAACAATGAGGGGGTTTTTTTGAGATATCATTATTCTTTTTAGGGTGTTATCAACCCTTTCTCCATATTTTATTGATAAGGAATAAGGAATATTGTAGATTATTTCCGGCCTTGAGTCAATTTCAATATGCAAACTGATTTGTTTTATACTCGATATTCAATCTTTTTCGAAAAAATGACAGTATAGATTGTTCCCAGGCTCTGCTTGGGAACATCTTATGGGGGTACAAGTTGGGGGAATATGTTTGCCTTAGACCAAAACCGAATTCAACCAATTACCGAAACCAAAGTAGAGGAGAACCTTATGTTCGCTCCTACTTTGGTTTTCGAACATAGGTTTGATTCCGGTTTTTGATTAAAAAAAATACACCCTAATGTAATGTCTGACTTTTTGGGAATGTGCCCCTGATGGATTCCCAAAAAAAATTAAAAAATTTTTCAAATTGACTTTTTTCATAAAAACATATAAAATATTTTGTTTTTTACTACCTTAGTAATGATATTATTCCAGCAGACTGAGAATAGTAAAAAGATAGTCTTTACGTGATAGTTATTTTGAGTTTTTCACGTACTTTAAGAAAGGAACAATGCAATGCCAAAAGATTATCCTAATTTTGAATCTCTGATATCCAGTTTTCTAAGCAAATTGGAACTGGCCACCAAGTCAGATGTTCACAGTCTCATGAAACGTATTGATCATCTCGAAGAATTGATTGAATCAGCTGCCAAGAATTCTGGCATTCAGCCTATTCAAACAACAAAATCTAGCATGTCAAATCCACGTATTTCTGATCAGGTTCTTGATATCTTGGGCAAAAGTGATTCCTCCATGACATATGCGCAGTTAAAAGAAATTTCCGGTTTTGATGAGAAATCACTTCGGAATGTTATTTATCGCTTGAACAAACTGGGGCGTATTAAAACAGTCAGGCGCGGCCACTATAAAATTTCCAATAATCAGGAAAAAAAATCCAATGATTCATGATCCAAATAATCCTGAAATAATTCAGGAAAAAGTAATTCATGATTTTGTCGTTGAACAAGTCATTGACATTGATGAAATGTCTGTGATTTGTTACATTTTACAACACCAACAGACAAATGCCAGATATTTTCATATCAGCAACAGTGACAATGAAAACACATTCAGCGTTGCATTCAAAACAGTTCCATTTGACGATACCGGTGTGGCGCATATTTTGGAGCATACTGCACTATGTGGATCGGCAAAATATCCAGTTCGGGACCCCTTTTTTGCGATGGTCCGACGTTCCATGAAGAGTTTTATGAATGCGTTTACAGCATCAGATTGGACAATGTATCCATTTGCCACACAAAATCGAAAAGATTTTTACAACCTGCTGGATGTTTACCTTGATGCAGCCTTTTTTCCCAATTTGTCAGAATTGTCATTCAAACAGGAAGGTCACCGGTTGGAATTTGATGATTCAGGTAATCTGGTTTACAAGGGCGTGGTTTACAATGAAATGAAAGGTGCCATGTCGTCCCCATCGCAAGTTATGGGACGTGGCCTGATGCATGCCCTTTTTCCAACTACTACCTATCATTTTAATTCTGGTGGTGATCCGGAGATAATACCAGAATTAACCTATGATGCCTTTAAAGCATTTCATCAACGATATTATCATCCCTCAAATGCGTTTTTTTATTCTTATGGTAACTTTTCGCTAATTGATCATCTTGCGCATATTAATAACACAGTACTATCCAAATTTAATGCAATTGATCCCAAAACAGATGTGCCAAAAGAGCCGCGATGGAATAAGCCGCGTGAAACTCGAAGATCCTATCCCCTTTCAATTCATGAAGATCCTGAAAAAAAGGGACAGATTTGTCTGGCATGGATTTTAACAGAAATTGACGATGCTTATATGGTTTTATGCTTTTCTTTGCTGGAACAAATTCTTATTGGAAACGCTGCTTCACCATTAAGAAAAGCGTTGATCGAATCCAGTTTGGGTACGGCCCTTGCTGATGGCACAGGTTATGACCCTGAATTGCGAAGCACCATGTTTGCCTGTGGTCTGAAAGATGTTCGAATTCAGGATGGGGATGCCATCGAAAAGATTATTTTTGATGTATTCCATGATCTCATCAAAAATGGAATTGATAAAGACTTAATTGAAACAGCTATTCATCAAATGGAATTCCATCGCAAGGAAGTTACCAACACCCCTTATCCTTATGGTATAAAGCTGTTGCTTCATTCATGTAGTTCCTGGTTTCATACAGGTGATCCTATTCGCCCATTACGAATTGAAAAAGATCTTGCGCAATTGCGCAAAGACATTGGTGCTGGCAATTTTCTTGAATCTTTGATCGAAAAATATTTTATCCAAAATACACATCGACTCCGATTTATTCTGGAACCTGACCAGTCAATGCAGCAAAAAGTGGAAGAAAAATCGCAAGTAATATTAAAAGAAAAAAAACAATTACTTAATCCATCAGATATTGAAAAGATAAACAAAGACACTCAGCTATTGGCGGAATTACAAAATGCCCCTGAAGACCTGTCATGTTTACCAACACTGACAATAAACGATATCAACCCTGATATTGAAATTGTTTCTGACATTTCAGAACGATCTGGCAATAATGTATATTACTATGAACAGCCAACAAGAGGCATTGTTTATTTTGGATCAACCCAGGAAATCAATGCACTACCCGAAAAATACATCATGTACTTCCCTTTGTTTTGCTTTGTATTTTCAAGAATTGGCACAAAGGATTATGACTATATCGAACTAGCCAGGCTTATTGACAAATATACTGGTAGACTGGGAGCATCATCAATAATAAGAACACCCATTATTGAAAATAGATCGGCGCTATCTCTTTTCAATTTTAATGCCAAATGCCTGACGAGAAATATTTCTCCCATGTTTGATATTCTTAATAGTCTGTATTTCAGACCTGATTTCTCAAATACGAAACGTCTAAAAAATTTACTATTGGAATTTAAATCTGCTTTTGAATCCAGTGTGATATCCAGTGGACATCAATATGCAGTTGGCGTGTCCAGCCGAAAATTTTCTCCAGCGCGAATGCTTGATGAATCCTGGCATGGATTATCTCAGCTAAAATTTTTAAAAACAATTACAAAAAATTTGACCGACCAAAAGGTTGAAACTTTGTCTGAAAATTTAACTGAAATTTCCAGGCATTTGTTTTCAAGGAATCAAATGCATCTGTCAATAATTGCAGAATCAGATGCTTTGGATAAAATAGTCAATCCAATTAAAAATTTTCATACACAACTACCCGATCAAGACGCACCTGAATCTATCATTAACAGACTGGATTTTTCACTCACAAAATCGCCCAGACTTGAAGCCTGGACGACGGCATCAAGTGTTTCTTTTGTTGCCCAGACATTTTCATGTGTCAGGCGTCTTCATCCTGATGCACCGGTTGTTTCTGTGATCAGTAAACTATTACGTTCCTTATACCTGCATAGAGAAATTCGCGAAAAAGGTGGTGCATATGGCGCTTTTGCGACAACAGATTTGGAAGATGGTTTGTTTCATTTAATATCATATCGAGACCCTCACATTCGCCAAACATTGACAACCTATGCCAATGTTTCAGATTATCTGTGCAATGGTGATTACAATGATAATGATATCAAAGAAGCCATTCTTCAGCTTTGTTCGGATATAGATCGCCCAGACACACCAGCAGCAAAAGCCAGAAAATCGTTTTGGAGAAAATTGACAGGTATTACTGATGATGTCAGAAAAACGTTTAAAGAAAATGTGCTTTCTGTGACGCGTTCCCAGGTTGTTGAAGTTTCTCAAAAATACTTTCAAAATTTGCATGAACAAGGGACTGTTGGTGTTGTGTCTGGTACAGAAAAAGTGAAAGAATTTAATTCACAAAATAAAGATGTGTTTGAAGTATATGAGATTTAATTTGATTAAGCTAGATGGTCTGTTCAACAGACGACTATGCAAACAATAATTTTGCAAATCCAGGATCAAAATATTACAGAAAAAATAATAAAAAAAGGAGACTTCCATGAAAGATGTCGTAATCGTCGGCGGTGTCCGCACACCAATTGGTTCATTTGGTGGCGCACTAAAAACTGTTCCTGTAATCGACCTTGGAACACTGGTTATCCGAGAAGTATTACAACGTACAAAATTACGTCCAGTAATCAGTGACGAAATGAAATCATTTATCCCTGAAAAATTAAAAGATCAGGGACACATAGATCTTGAAAAAAAGGCAGGCGAATGGGATTCCTCATTTACGCCTGTAACAGTTGATGAAGTCATTATGGGTAACGTCTTGCAGGCTGCACAGGGACAGAATCCTACCCGACAGGCCATGATAAGAGCGGGGATTCCAAAAGAAACACCTGCTTTTACAATTAACAAAGTATGCAGTTCTGGTCTTAAATCAATTGCACTGGCAGCGACATCAATTATGACAGGTCAGGCTGATGTCATTATTGCTGGTGGAATGGAATGTATGAGCATGGCACCCCTTGCCTTACCGAAGGCCAGATGGGGTCATCGCATGGAAATTAGTGGTCGGGGTGAAATTCTTGACTTGATGGTTTTTGATGGCCTGTATGAAATCTTTTATGACTATCACATGGGCATGACTGCTGAAAATATTGCCAATACTTATAATATCAGTCGTAATGCACAGGATGAATTGGGGGTTCTCAGCCATCAGCGTGCCAGAAAAGCCATTACTGATGGTATTTTTCAACAGGAAATCATACCTGTTACAATTAAATCACGAAAGAAAGAAATTGTATTTGATACTGATGAGCGTCCGATGGATACCAGTTTAGAAAAAATGGCCAAACTGAGACCGGCTTTCACACCTGATGGAACAGTTACTGCAGGTAATGCATCAGGAATCAATGATGGGGCGGCTGCAGTTGTTGTCATGAGTGCAGACAAGGCATCTGAACTGGGACTGAAACCAATTGTTAGAATTAAAAGTTTTGCTTCAGGTGGTTTGGATCCTGCTTATATGGGGCTGGGCGTTATTCCTGCAGTCAAGAAAACGCTCAAACAGTCAGGCATGCTCATTGGTGATATCAATACCATTGAATTGAATGAAGCCTTTGCATCACAGGCATTGGCTTGTATGGAAGAATTAGATATTCCCACAGAAAAACCCAATGAGTTGGGTAGTGGAATTTCATTAGGTCATCCCATAGGTTGCACAGGTGCACGTCAAATGGTTACTGCAATTCACAATATGAAAAGAAATGCTTATGAAACCGGATTGATTACCATGTGTATTGGCGGTGGAATGGGGATGGCAATGATTATAGAAAGTGCTTCATAATCTGAAGCAATTGAAAGGAGAAAAGTATGTCAATTCCAAGAAAACTATCTATTCTGGTTGTTTTTGGTGTTCCAGCAATTATCGGTGGAGGAATTATGTATTGGTTGTTTGGTGGCAGTTATCATCCGGTCATTGTATATGAGGTTTTGTTGGCACTGGTCGCTGGTAGTCTTGTGAGTAATTAAAGATATTTAGGAATGCTCAAAATATTCAGTATTCCAATCGGACAGGCCCGACCGACATGTCTGACCTGTCCGAATATGCAATTTTCATTTGACAGCTAATTTTGGACTCATGAAAAAATATCAACCAGACAGCATATTTAACATAATTATTTAAAGGAAAAAAACAAAATGTTAACCCCAGAAAACTCGCCCAAAGTCAGTATAGAAGTGGAAATGAAAAAATCCTATCTTGACTACGCAATGAGCGTAATTATTGGGCGAGCGCTCCCGGATGTTCGGGATGGCTTAAAACCAGTACATCGGCGCATTCTGTTCGCCATGTCAGAATTGAAAAATGACTGGAACAAGCCGTACAAAAAATCTGCCAGAATTGTAGGTGAAACCATTGGTAGATATCATCCACATGGTGACAGTGCTATTTATGATGCCATCGTTCGTATGGCCCAGGATTTTTCACTTCGTTATCCATTGATTAATGGTCAAGGAAATTTTGGCTCTGTTGATGGAGATCCGCCTGCTGCCATGCGTTATACTGAAATACGTATGATGCGTATTTCTCACGAGTTGCTCAAAGATCTTGATAAAGAAACCATTGATTTTGTCCTTAATTATGATGAATCAACTGAAGAACCAACAGTTTTGCCATCACGTGTTCCCAATCTTTTAGTCAATGGATCTTCCGGTATTGCTGTGGGGATGGCCACAAATATTCCGCCTCACAATCTGATTGAAATTGTTAATGCACTTATTGCGCTGATAGATGACCCTGATCTTAGCATTCCTGATTTAATGCGCTATCTTCCTGGCCCTGATTTTCCCACAGGCGGTATTATTTATGGCGTTGATGGCATTATCAAAGCATATCAAACCGGACGTGGTATTATTCGTATTCGCGCGAAGGTTTCCATTGAAAAAGAGAAGAAAAAAGGGGGGGGGGAAATCATCGTCGTTTCAGAACTTCCATATCAAGTAAATAAAGCCAAACTGATCGAAAAAATATCTGCATTGGTCAAAGCCAAACAATTAGAAGGTATACGTTATGCAAGGGATGAGTCCGACCGACGCGGCATGCGAGTCGCCATTGCTGTAAAAAAAGATTATCAGGCTGAAGTAATTTTGAACAAGCTCTACAAGCATACGCAGCTTGAAAATACGTTTGGTATTATTATTCTCGCAATTGTTAATAATCGCCCTGAACTACTCAATTTGAAACAGGCATTGAGTCATTTTATTGACCATCGCAAATTGGTTATTGTGCGCCGCACGCGATATGATCTTCGAAAAGCAGAGGAGCGTGCCCATATTCTCGAAGGCTTGAAAATTGCCCTGGATAATCTGGATGAAGTAGTTGCATTGATTCGAAAATCACAAACACCTCCTGAAGCAAAACAGGGATTGATTGAAAAATTCCAATTAACCGAAATTCAAGCGCAGGCCATTTTGGATATGCGTTTGCAACGACTTACTGGCCTTGAACGTGAAAAAATTAATGCAGAGTACGACCAGCTTCTCAAAGACATTGCCTGGTATAAAGAAATTCTGGGAAGTGAACAAATTGTTTTTAATATTATCAAAGATGAACTCGCTGAAATAAAGGAGCAATTTGGCGATAAACGTCGATCCCAAATTACCTCTGATACAAAACAAATTAGCATGGAAGATATGATTGTTGAGGAAGACATGGTGGTTACAATATCCAATGGGGGATATATCAAACGCACACCATTATCTGTTTATCACAGTCAACACAGAGGTGGAAAAGGCAAAACTGCCATGGAAACCAAAGATCAGGATTTTCTTGCTCATGTATTTGTGGCTTCAACCCATCATAATTTTCTATTTTTTACCAATATGGGCAGAGTATACTGGTGTAAAGTCTATGATATACCCCAGGCCGGTCGAGTCAGCCGGGGAAAAGCAATTGTCAACCTGCTTAATTTTACTGAAGACGAAAATCTGGCAACTGTTCTGCCTGTTGAAGAATTTACACCAGGTCATTTTATAATCATGGCCACGAAAAATGGTCTTGTGAAGAAAACTGATATTATTGCCTTCAGTCGTCCCAGAACGAATGGTATTCGCGCAATCAATCTTGTTCCCGGTGATGAGCTTATTACAGCGCGTATTTCTGATGGTACGCATAATATTTTTCTGGCTTCATGTTTGGGCAAGTCCATTCGTTTTCATGAATCCGATATTCGACCATCCGGGCGGACATCAAGAGGCGTTAAAGGAATCAATCTTTCTGCTGGTGATCGTATTGTGGGCATGGAAGTCCTTAGCTATGGCGAAACTTTGTTTGTCGCCACTGAAAATGGTTATGGTAAGCGAACGTCCATAAATGAATACACCTTACAAGCTCGCGGTGGAAAAGGATTGATTACCATCAAAACCAGCGCAAGAAATGGTTTGGTTGTTTCTATTCTTTTGGTTGAAGATGATGACGATATTATCCTGTTGACTGAAACTGGAAAACTAATCCGAATACATGTCAATCATATATCCATAATCAGTCGTAATACACAGGGAGTTAAACTTATGGATCTGGATGATGGTGAGCGTATTATTGCTGCTGTACGATTACCAGAAAAGGAAGAATCCAAAGATCCTAAACTGGAAAATTTACCAAAGCAGCAGCCATTGATTAAGGAATAATTATAGAATTTCAGGAGGTTATGTAATGAATGAAAAATATGATCCGCAAACCATTGAATCCCGATGGCAACAATATTGGGAAAAAGAAAACATATTTCAAGTTGATGATGATGATTCACTAAAAAAATATTATCTCCTGGAAATGTTTCCCTATCCATCGGGAAAAATTCACATAGGACACGTTCGAAACTATACCATTGGTGATGTTGTGGCCAGATACAAACGTATGCGCGGATTTAACGTACTTCATCCAATGGGTTGGGATGCCTTTGGTATGCCTGCTGAAAATGCTGCTATTGCAAATAATACGCATCCAGCCCAATGGACCTATGACAATATTGATTACATGCGAAATCAATTGAAAAAAATGGGATTTAGTTATGATTGGCGTCGAGAATTTGCCACATGCCGACCGGATTATTACCGCTGGGAACAATGGTTGTTTATTCAAATGTATGAAAAAGGGATGGTTTATAGAAAAGCATCCTATGTCAATTGGTGTGAACCCTGCCAGACAGTTCTGGCCAACGAACAGGTAGAACAGGGGCAATGCTGGCGATGCGGCAAGGAGGTCCAACAGAAAAATTTGCCGCAATGGTTTTTTAGAACAACAGATTATGCTGATGATCTCCTTGAATACTGTGAAAAACTTCCTGGATGGCCTGAAAAAGTAACCACCATGCAAAAAAACTGGATTGGCAAAAGTTTTGGTGCTGAAATCCATTTCCCCCTTGAAAACCGCGATGACCATATCACTGTTTTTACAACACGTCAGGACACTGTTTTTGGTGCAACCTTTATGAGTCTCGCCCCTGAAAATCCATTGGTTATCGCATTATCAAAAAATACACGCATGGCACAAAAAGTACAAGACTTTGTCAATCGTATGGCAACGCAAGACAAAAGTAAACGTTCGGCTGAAGGCTATGAAAAGGAAGGTGTTTTTACCGGTGCATATTGTATTAATCCCCTTACAGGTTGTCGAATGCCTATTTATACCGCCAACTTTGTTTTGATGGATTATGGAACCGGCGCTGTAATGGCAGTTCCTGCACACGATCAACGTGATTTTGAATTTGCCAAAAAGTATCAATTAGATATTAGAATTGTGATTCAGCCAGAGAATGAACCGCCTCTTGATCCGGCAACCATGACTGAGGCATATACAGGTGAAGGAAAAATGGTAAATTCAGGCCAATTTAACGACATGCTTAATACACGTGGCCTTGAATATATTGCCGAGTATCTTGAAAGCAAAAACATGGGCAAAAAAACAGTCAATTTTCGATTGAGAGATTGGGGCATATCCCGCCAAAGATATTGGGGGGCACCAATTCCTATTGTTCATTGTGACACCTGCGGAACTGTTCCGGCTAAATTATCCGATCTTCCAATTCTATTACCTGAAGATGCCAATTTACTGGAAGGGGGACGTTCACCATTGCCCACACTGGAATATTTTATCAAGACCGAATGTCCCAATTGTGGAAATCCCAATGCTCGTCGCGAAACAGATACAATGGATACGTTTGTGGAATCATCATGGTATTTTGAACGTTATTGCAGTCCAAATTATGATCAGGGCATGTTTGATACCAAAAAAGTTGATTACTGGATGCCGGTTGATCAATATATTGGCGGCGTAGAACACGCTATTTTACATCTGTTGTACTCCAGATACTTTACACGCGTCCTGCATGACTTGGGACTGGTGAAATACAAAGAACCTTTTACACGTTTATTAACCCAGGGTATGGTCTGCAAAGAAACAGTCACTTGTCCTGAGCATGGTTTTTTGTTTCCAGAACAGGTTCAAAAAGATGGCACGCATCGCACCTGTTGTTTGTGTAATCAGCCTGTGAAAATAGGTCGTATCGAAAAAATGTCCAAATCAAAAAAGAATGTTGTTGATCCCAATGTTTTACTTGAAAAATATGGCGCTGATACCATGCGTATTTTTTGTCTGTTTGCAGCACCACCAGAGCGAGACCTGGAATGGAGTGAACAAGGAGTTGAAGGTGGCTATCGCTTTCTTAATCGGCTGTGGCGGGCTGTAGAAATGAACCTATCCATTTTGACCATTGCCAAACCTTTTTATGGCAAGATTGATGAATTATCTCCTGCTCTCAAACAATTGTATCAAAAAGCTCATGAAACCATCAAAAAAGTGACCCAGGATATCGAAGATCGATATCATTTTAATACTGCAATTAGTGCTGTCATGGAGTTATTGAATGCAATATTTGCCTATACTGAAACAGAAGCAGCGAATTATCCATCAGTGCTAAAATTTACGATTGAAACTGTACTTTTATTGCTCTCTCCAATTGTCCCACATATTTGTGAAGAACTATGGACGTCAATAGGTCATGAACCTGGAATTCTCAATGAATCCTGGCCAACATATCGTGAGGATGCTTTGGAAAAGGATTCATTGTTGATTGTTGTTCAAGTCAATGGAAAACTTCGCGGACGAATTGAAATACCGGTTGACATGCCTGATGAGGATATCAAAAAAAGGGCAATGGAAGAACCCAAAGTGCAAAAATTTATTGATGGCAAAACAATTCGGAAAGTCATCCTGGTAAAAAACAAACTGGTAAATGTGGTTGTATAATGCAAGGAAAATTTTATATCTGCCTGCTTTTATTAAGTCTATGCTGTGCATGCGGGTATCGGTTTTCCGGTGGTGAAGGACTGTTGAGTGGCAAAGTTCATTCTGTATTTGTTCGAATATTTGAAAACAAAAGTCGGTGGTCTGATCTTGATGTGATGATTACCAATGATATTATTGCAAAACTAAGGCAATCACGTTCAGTTAGCTTTGTTCAAAAACCATTGGAACACGTTCTGTGTGGTACAATTGAGCACGTACACATGGATACGCTCAGTCGTTCATCTGATGGCAGTCCGCAAGAAAAATTTGTGGAAATAAGACTTTCTGTATACCTTACAGATCTTAATAACAACAAAATTTGGCAGGCATCATTTACTGATCGTGAAGCCTATTATCCTGAACAAGATCATGAACTGACATTACGTGCTAAAAAAGAAGCAATGACCAAGGTGTCTGAACGTCTGGCTGAATGGGTGATGAATGAATTGGGTCAAGGATTTTAATGGGCGTATGTACAAGTTGGGGGAACATGTTTGCCTTAGACCAAATACATAAACCCGATAATAGTTCATGTATCGGAAAACAAAATTTTGCTTTATATTGGTTCAAGTGTAATTCCGCTTGCTAACGCGCGCGGCTCTGAAAATCTCGGCAGTTTTTAATCTGAGCCGCGCGCGTTAGCAAGCGGGACTGTACTTGAAGCAAATTTCAAACAGGCTTTCCGAAGTTGCACAAAAGTTAGGATAATCTAAAATTTGCCTGAAGGGCACTATGTTCTATCTAAAAATGAAACGTCATTTTCGCTGCAAACATGTGCCAATAACGTCCTAAATCACGATGTTTTTCGGGGTTGTTGATATCCATCAAAAAAGCAGTGCCGTCCATCCAGTGATTTTCTATCTTTAATGTCCAGTTTTGATTATAATCAAAACGAACGGATAATGATAAATCTTTCAAAAATGTCTGATAGCGATTTTCTCCTTTATTGGCAAAACGATCACCGGACTTGTCCCATCCATTGTCATAAAGGCATGAGTAGTAAATGCCAGTTTCCCAAAAATCATTGAATCGATAAACAATATTGGCATAATACCCTTCAGTAAAAAAATCATCTTTAAATAGCGTAAGTTTTTCGGGGACAGCAATATAAATTTTGTAGGTGTAGTGATAATACTCAAGCATGATTAACAGGCGGTCAATGTTTAATTCTATTGAGTGCATATATGCCATGACATCATCAACTTCAGCTTCAAGGGGAAAACCTGCAAACATGGCAAGTGTCCCTTTTTCAATTTGATCTGGAATTGCAGTTTCTGGATCAATCAAACCTTTATAGTATAATTGGGCATATGCATATTCATTGGCAAAAATTCTTGCAAAATCACGATTCAATATACCATCAATCTTTGTATTAGTTTTGATGAAACTTGATGCGAATCGAAGATCAGGATAGGGACTGAAAATGATAATACCATTAAAACAATTATCCACAGTATAAGAATCAATATTCATCACTGGATTTCTGTCAATATTTGCCTCATTGCTCAGAAGCGTTGTCACCCCTCCTTTTTTATCAATTCTTAACGTTCCTGTCTGGATGCGGTATGTGAGTTCACTTCCCCAATCTGAAGGAAGGCTGCCATATAAACCAACCCCATGGAGCCCGCTGAGAACATCTCGATAATATTCTAAATACGCGCTTTGTGGTAAAAAAATACAGGTTCTTAAAATGTCAATATCTCGTGTTTCATTATATAATCCCAAGGGCATTTTTAGTTTTCCCACACGAAGCCCCAAAGAATCTATGGGATGATAGTCTGCATATGCCCAGTCTACAACCAGGTCATTGTTTCCAACATCCCCCTGATCACGAGAAAAAAACTGAATTCCCAAATGAAGGTTGTCATTTATTTGTTTGGATACTGTAACTCCCAATTCGTTAAATTCAAAGGATCCATGATCCATATCATCAAACAAGAAATTATGTGTTTTGCTCCAGACAAAGCCTTGTGATATAAACCCGTGTAATTGAATGCCGGAAAGTGATTCCACCATATCATAAGCCCATGATAATTGGACAACGCTAATAGACATCATTGAAATAATAAATAGATAACATGTTTTCATAAATATCCCTTTATTTTTTATACATAGTTAAAACAAAAACCATGCCATTATTTTGATAATTATTGAGTTACAAAGCGCTTTATGTTATTAGTGATCCATAGTGCGTATTTAGAAAATAATAAAGAACCAAGGAGAAAAACAATGTTTGGAGAAGTCAAAACCTGGATAGGTCAATTATATGATGAACTACTTAATCTAAGAGGTTGTCTTTGACCTTGCTCGCAAAAAAGAACGTCTGGATGAAATAGAACAGATAATCAGCAAAGATGGCTTTTGGGATGATCATGGAAACTCTGCAAATATTCTGAAAGAGCGAACACGCTTGTCATCAACAATTTCAGAATGGGAAACATTGAACCAGGAAATTGAAGACAATAAACTATTACTGGAAATGGCCAATGATGAAGATGATATCGGCACCCTTGAAGATATTCAAAAAGATCTTGAAAGGCTAAATAGAAAGATTACAAAATTTTCTATTTCTCAAAAACTTTCGGGTGAAAATGATGAAAATAACGCGATCATATCTATTAATGCAGGTGCTGGTGGAACTGATGCACAAGATTGGGTAGAAATCCTGTTCCGCATGTATTCAAGATGGGTTGAACGAAATGGATACAAAACACAGTTGATTGATTTGCAACCTGGTGATGAAGCCGGTTTAAAAAATGTTACATTTTTAGCCAATGGTAAATACGTGTATGGATATCTTAAATCTGAAACAGGTATTCATCGTTTGGTGAGAATATCACCATTTAATGCAAATGGTAAACGACATACCTCTTTTGCATCTGTATTTGTTTTTCCAGAATTATCCCAGGAAATTGTAGTGGATATTGAGGAAAAGGATTTGAGAGTTGATGTCTTTCGTGCCAGTGGTGCTGGAGGGCAGCATGTGAACAAAACCAGTAGCGCAGTGCGTATTACACATATTCCTACAGGTATTGTGGTACAATGTCAGCAGGAAAAATCTCAGCATCGAAACAAGGAAATTGCACTCAAGGTTTTAAAATCAAGAATTTATCAACAAGAAAAACAAAAGCAAGTTGATGAAATGAATGCCATTCATAGCACCAAAGATGATATTGCCTGGGGAAACCAGATTCGATCCTATGTGCTTCATCCTTATCAGATGGTAAAAGATCATCGGATTAATTTGGATATAGGAAATATTAACAATGTGCTTGATGGCGTGATTGATCCTTTTATTGAGGGGATGTTAAATGCGGGTGCAGGATAATGAACATGTGTAACGCATAAAATTCACTCTTTTGATTGATCAAGGCAATAAATATACCATAAAAAACCTAAGTTGGACGATCAATTACTGTTTATTTTTTGAGAGACATTGCATACTTTTTTTATAAATCTTACATAAGGAGGGTCTATGGAAAAATTTAAGAATATTTTGTTTCCTATTGCACTGACTGACATTTCACCCAATATAGCCAGCTATGTGGAGACAATGGCAAAGCAACTGGAAGCAAATGTCCATTTGTTACATGTTTTACGTCGATTCGACTGGTTTGTAGATACGTATGTGCCTGATCCACCAGAGCCTGATTTTAAACGCATTGCCAGTGATTTTGAAGATCAGGTACTCTTACAGGCACAACAAAAACTTGATGCATTTAAGCAGCAATATTTTCAAAATATTCGTATTGTAAATGCGGTTGTTGTCTCAGGAACTCATTATAAACAAATACTGAACTATGTGAAATCAAATGATATTGACCTTATCATCATGGGAACCGGAACGACATTACAAAAGGTGATTTTTGGATCTGTCGCTGAAAAGGTTTCCAGGCTTTCCACTGTTCCTGTAATGTTAATAAAAGGCAACTAAATTGATAACATTTTATTAAATAAAGGAGAATAAATTTGTCAAAACAACTACAAAAAAGAGAACCTTATCTTTGGGAATCATTAATATCAATTGTAGGATTAATATTTTTTATCAGTTTGGCGATTGTGCGTTATGAATCTGATGCTCATGTTCCAATTTTGCTCGGTGTATTCGTTGCGGCAATAATTGGTCTTCGTGCCGGTTACAGCTGGAAAGATATTGAAACCGGTATGCTGAATGGCATCACTAATTCGCTACAAGCCATTGTAATTTTAGAAATAATCGGTATCCTAATAGGCGTTTGGATATTAAGCGGTGTCGTACCGACACTGCTATATTATGGTTTAAAAGTCATGCACCCTTCAATATTTTTACCTGCCACACTGATCATCTGTTCTATCACATCAATAGCCACAGGGACTTCCTGGGGTACTTCAGGAACTATCGGAATTGCATTGATCGGTATCGGTGCAGGATTGGGATTTCCACTTCCCATTGTTGCTGGTGCGGTTCTTTCAGGGGCATATTTTGGGGACAAAATGTCACCTTTATCTGATACAACCAACCTGGCCCCAGCCATGGCTGGTACTGACCTTTATACGCATATTAAACATATGACTTATACAACAGGCACCAGCTATATCATTACATTGATCATCGAATTTTTCTTAGGATTATTCTATGGAGGAGGCCAGGCCAATTTAGAAAGTGTCAATCAAATTTTAACCGGCATTGAATCTCAGTTTTACGTAAACCCCTTATTATTGATACCACCGATTTTGGTAATGGTTTTGGCATTTCGAAAAATTCCAGCAGTTCCAGGAATTGTAATTGGTATACTTGCAGCCGGTGTTTTGGGTGCAATTTTTCAAGGAAATACATTTGGTAAGTTGCTGTCAGCAGCTTATGGTGGTTATGTCAGCAATTCTGGAATTGAGGCTGTTGACAACCTCTTGACCAAAGGTGGTTTTCAATCCATGATGTATACAGTTTCACTCATTATTTGCGCCATGATGTTCGGTGGTATTATGGAAAAAACAAACCAACTTCGCGTTGTTGTGCATTTCATACTTAGAAAGGCGCAATCCACCGGATCATTAATAACTGCAACCATAATGACTGCTATAGGATGTAATTTAATTCTGTGCGATCAGTACATGTCCATTGTAATGACCGGTAAAATGTACTCTCAATCATTTAAGGATAAAGGCTTACATCCAAAAAATTTATCACGAGCTATTGAAGATAGTGCAACAGTGACAGCCAATTTGATACCATGGAACTCAGGTGGTGCATACCAGGCGGCTACTTTGGGCGTCCCGACTATTGCTTATTTACCTTTTAACTTTTTCTGTTGGATAACGCCTATCGTGTCCGGCCTTTATGGATGGTTCAATATAACAATAGCCCCATTGGACAAGCTGAAAAAGGAGATTTAGTCATGCCAAAGATAGTCTGTTTAAAAAACATTACATTATTCATACTGTTGGTATTATTTCTGGCGCAAGGAAATGTACCCTCTTGGGCTTCAGATGTTGAACTCTCAAAAGACTCAACTTTGGAAGGAATTTTAAAACGTGGTGAATTGCGTATCGGTTTGGAGGCTGGCTATATGCCATTTGAAATGATCGATAAACGCAGCGGATTGCGTCAAAGAACAATCAATCATGGCGGTTTAAGAAAGCAAGGTCGAAAGCTTCGCTTGATTGGTTTTGATATAGACATTGGCATTGAGATGGCAAAAACGCTTGGTGTCAAACCAGTTTTTGTAGATACGTTTTGGCCAAGTATAATACCTGCCTTAAATTTAGGTCGTTTTGATATTATTTTTGGTGGGATGTCTGTGACCGAACGTCGCAAGAAACAAGTAGATTTTTCCAATCCAATCATGATAGTGGGTCAGACTATCTTGCTCAACGCCAGACATAAGGATTCGGTTCAATCTTACAAAGATCTTAATAATTCCAAATTTATTGTGGTCTCAAAGCCTGGTACGACAGGAGAGGAGGCTGTTCAGCAATTTATCTCTAATGCGACTTATGAAGCCGCCGGCTCAGAAATTGAAGGTGCCATGCGGGTTCTTAGTGGAAAGGCAGACGCATTTGTTTACGACTTTCCATTTAACGCTGTATTTAGTGCCATGAATCCTTCGAGTAAACTTGTATTCCTGAATAAGCCCTTTACTAAAGAACCTGTTGCATGGGCAATACGCAAAAATGATCCAGATTTTATGAAATTTTTGAATAATTTTTTGCTTAAGATAAGAAATGATGGTCGATTCGATAAAATCTACAAAAAATGGTTCAAAAGTACAAATTGGTATCAATTTGTACGATAGGTCAGCCAGGGGGAAAACTTTATTCCTTATCACCTGAACCTGTTTTGAATAGGGCGTATGTCCATACGCCCTTTTTTTCTATTCAGAAAAATCCATCGTATCCAGCTCTTTTTGGAAACTGTCAAAGGCTTGTTTTGCTTTAAATTCATTATACAGCGCTTTTTTGTTCATTACAAAGTCCTTTGTTTTTTGTTTTGTAATGGACTTAATCTTTTGTACTTCACCAATTGGAAGCATTGCTAAACTCCATATGGTCCCATCTGGACAAAATTCGCGTTTAACAATTTTGCAACCATGTAATGTTTCACTCGAAATATGTCTGCTGATAGACTCCACAAACTGGAGAGACTGAGCATCGTCTCCTACGCCAGATTCCTGCATAAAATCTTTGAACCGTGCATCAATTTTTGTTTTGATTGTTTTCACAATTTGCCGCCTGGCTCTACCATCCGCAGCATCCATAGTTAATGCATGATTTCTAAGATTCGCTTCACCTGTACCATATACAGCATCAGGATGGTCCTTTGGATTTTTGACCCATTCTGGTATACATTGCGCTTGCTGTCCCTGAGAAGTGGGTGATGTATAAGGTACATTTGGTGTTTGACATGCTGTTAGCGAAAACAGGCATGTTAAAATAATTCCAATAATAAAAAATAACTTTTTCATAATGATCTCCTTTTAATAATAAAGTATGTATGATTATCTATCGATACATTTTTGATCTCCCAAAAACACGTTGAATATAGTGCTTGGGCTCATCATATGTAAGATTATTCATTAATTGGCGATGAACCTGTTTGGTGGTCATTGTATTCGCTTTTTTGGTGGCAGGTGAAATTGATGTTCGCCCTGTAAATGCTTTTGAAACATTGCCAATGCCTGTGTTATATGCAGCAACAGTCATTAAATAAGCTGATGTCTCATTTTCAATTGCTTTAAAATATACATTTTTAATTTTATCAATATATGCAACACCAAGTCGAATATTGAAATCAGGTTGGTACAACATCTGTGGTGAAGGCTTTTTCTTTTGATTAAATACAAACTGATATGCATCTAATCCGCCAGAGGATGGAACAATTTGCATCAAACCATAAGCCGGTATATGAGATCTGGCCATCGGATTAAAACATGATTCTGTGTGTATCATACCAAAAACAACACTTGGATCAATATTTCTTCTGGATGTATATTTTAAAACATTTGGTTTATAGCGCTCTGCACGAATTCTTAAATGATCGGGAACCAGCTGAAATGAAACAGAAACTTTTTTTTTCTGTACCTTGTCTTTTGTTGGGGGTAATGTGGTTATTTTGATTTTCTTTTTCAGTTTCTTTTTCACAAATTTATCTACATTTTTTTTTGACAGGGGTTCTTTTTTTTCAACCCAAATTTGCCCGGCCAGTGGATTCTTTTTAGCTGGCCAATTATCTGACAGAGTATGTTCCAATTGTTTTTTTATTTTTTTCTCAGCAACTTTAACCGGTTCTTTTTCTTCAACTGGTACTAAAATATCAATGGTGACCATTCCTTTTTCAAAATCAACCTGGCTTCTGGACATCTTGTCATTTTCATATACAACCCATTCTTTCTGCGTTGATCCAATAAATTCTCCCCATTTCTGCATAACTTCTGCTTTAAATTTTTCAAAGTCTTTTTCTTGTTCATCCAGATATGAGGTAAAATCTTCATTTTGTTGACGCAAAAAAGCATCAAATTCTTCTTTATCTGAAGCATTTGCCATAAATTCAAAAAAAAGACAAATGATCATCGCTATTATAAAACCCCTTATTTTCATTTGGCACCTTTCTATTTAACTGTTAAATGATCAAAAATGGTATTTGCAATATTTACTTATTGTTGAATGACAACAAGTTATCATTTGGTTAATTTCCAATATATTCAGTGAGCCAACCTGCAACCCAGCCTGTTGTACCTTTTTGAGATTTGACTTTAAGCCATCCTCTGCTTTTTATCCTATTATTCCCTTTAATTCTTTCAACATGTTTATCAAGAACAATCAATTGCTCACAACGTTTTGCGCCACCAATGATAGGTTGATTGCTGCCATAATGGCTTCGAATATTTAAAACATCAGTCACAACAACGACTCTTTTCAGTTCATGCCAATATTTTGTTACTTTTTCACCTGTACAGATAGTTTTTGGCTGATTTTTTTCAAGATAAGGCGGAGAAGTCTCTGGCGGAGTTATCTCTGGTGCCAATTCAGGATTGCTGATATAGGTTTCTATATCTGTAAAAGAATTATTCTTTACCAATGGTTCAGGCGCATGATCTATCGGTTTAATAATTACTGGCTCCTGGGGATTTCTGTGCGAAACTGAAGATCCTGAAAACAGGGTATCAATTAAAACCGCGCAACCAGGAATGATTGCAACCAAAGTATACAGTATAAAGAGTTTTGTAAAAATTTTCATGATATTACCTCCTAAAAAAGACATTTTTTATGCATAAGGAATACTTGAAACATCGGGGCACAAAGATATTTTATAGCTTTGCTCATTGATATAAGCAAATTTTTTTTATTTTGCAACAGAATTATTCATTATGAAATCATGAAAATTAAGGAATACGTGAAAAAAAAATCACGAAACTTATGTTCGCCCCCAGACAAAAACCGAAATCAAACCGATATTCTCACCTACATGTATTCGTTATGGATATATTGAAATTGCTAATTACAAATCAATATCAATTATACTTAACGAAACGACAAGGTCAAATAGACTCTCCACACAAAAGTTGTTTTATTCTTTCGCTTAAAAACATAATGGACTCAATATCGAGATGATCGACAACTGTTTCATCAAATAAGAGTTTCACTTCAGCTTTAAAATCATCAGCAATGTCTTCATCCCAAAAATTCAGCATTACAGGAATTCTTGGAAGCGTTTGAAATAAGAGGCTCACATCTGCATTGATATGATCACCTTTGAGCAAATGCCCACCAATTTGGGTCCCTACTTTTATCAATTCTTTTGTATTTCCTTTAAATTTTTTAATAAGAGGGGTTTCAACATGCGACTTCATTGATTTAATCTTTGAAACAGTATTTGGAAACTCCTGAAAACCTTTCCAATTTCCTGTTGGGTTGCTTTTTCCACCCTGTGCCATATGATTAAAAATAAAAACCTGCTCCCATCGTGTTAAATCAGTTCCACCTTTATGCCAGATTTTATCTGACTGAACAATTATGTATCCTTTAAAATAGGGTAATTCAAGCATTTCTTCATCATTTTCATAAATTAATTGACCTCCAATACGATCAGGCAAATCCGAAATTTTCATAGACGATGCACGTTCCTTTGCCCAGTTTAATGCATCTTGAGCCATATCTCTTTTGATCCATTTACCTTCGTTGTATTGTTCTTCCAGTTCTTTTTGTGCTGATGCCAGTTTCGATGGATCAATATATGGGCATTTTTTTAATGGAAATTTTTCAGACACAACCATACTTGCAAATGCCAGGCATGTTGGATGCCCACAATCTTTACAATTTGTTTTTGGCAATAGTTTAAAATAGATATCAACAACTGATAAAGCCATTTTTATATCCTTTCAAATCCAAAGGCTGGATGAAAATTGTTAATGTAAATAAAAAAAGAAATAATTATTGAAAGGGTTGTGAAATTTAAGTTCCAGACAAAAACCAGGGCGTTGTTTACCCTCGCAGTTGTGTTAAATCTCACGATAAATTGTTGCATTATCTTTTCTAAGTGGCATACTCGGCGATTCATCAGGAAATCCAGCCGCAATAAAACATTTGATATTCATATAACTAAAGTCTGGCATTTTACCAAGATCTGGAACAAAAACTAATGGCCCTGTCAGAATACAGGTGCCCAACCCCAGTTCAGTCGCCTTTAAAAGAAATAGCTGAACGGCCAATCCAACTGAGATATCATCACTGTTCATCTGCGTATTACCAGGAAGACCTGCATTAATGAGACTTGTATTGAAATCATCATGTGTAGAGTTTTCAATGCCAACAGCAAATAACCAGGGCGCCTGAAACATGAAATCTGAAAAACGAAAATAAGCATTTACCTTGTTTTTTAATTGTTTTTTTAAGCCCAACATGCTAATTTTCATCAGTAAGTGTTCACAGGATATACGAATATTATCTCGAATCAATTGAATTTTTTTTGGGGAAACAATTCGAGCAAATCGAACAGGTTGGCGGTTTGAAGGCGATGGTGCCTGTGATACGCATGATATCAAATCATTAATCAAATCCTCAGGCGGGGGCGTTGCTTTAAATTTGCGAATACTTCTTCTTTGTTTGATTAACTGATTCAAATCAAGTGGGTGATGTAAGTTGGCTTGTGACATAATGAATTAGATCCTTTACTTTTAAAACAGGGCCTTGTTCCAGATCAATCAGAATCTGGCTGATTCGATCTGATGAAAGAAAAAAATATTTTTCCTGCAGTATTTTTTTGGGGGGGTTGCCAGATTCTGTTTCTAAATAATAGCGGAGTTGTCTCAAAAATATTTCATCTTCGTTCACTTTAATATTAAAAGCCTGATTGATACTTACAGCCAATTCCAATAAATCAATTGATTCTGCATTGAGATCTCTTATTAGATATGACTCTGGTTTGATATCTTTTTTTTCGATATCCAATATATCGCATAGAATTTCATATATTTTGTCTTGAGTGCTCATCACGATGTCCTTTGATTCAGATAATGTAAGGAAAATATTAAACAATAACTTCCCAATCCGACAAGTAAGACTGACACAAATGGGTAAGGTATTCTAAGAACTTTTTTAAACTTTTATAACACCCTTTCAGGGAAATAAATATATAACGCCCTTTCAGGGAAAAAATTATTTTTAAAATCAGTTATAATCAATATATCTATTTGCTTTATAACAAGAACCTTTCAAAAGTCAATATATATTGAATGAATCGTTTTTCAAGGAGGGAATCGTTATCATACAACGACTGTTCTATATTTTCATATATTTGATCTATATCTCTGTAATCCAAATCTTTGCTCAATCTACAATTTTTGATGAATCACAGGGCAAATGGGTGACTGGAGGCACATTGACAGGAATTGTACGCAATTCACAAAGCAAATGCCTTACCCACATTTGTATACATGCCTTTTCATCTCCTTGTGGAGAAACTCGCCTTAAAAGTGTTACAACAGATACTGAGGGTCGGTTTCAGCTTACAGGATTAATGCCGCAATCTTATTATCTGTTTGCTGATGCCTCTTGCCACAAAACACAAAACATTATTAACGCCTGGTGGAATGGAGAACAAGGTACGACAGATTGCCATAAAGCAGCATCAATAAGCATTCACAAGGGGGAAACCAAATCTCATATCAATTTTAGGTTGTCTGCCGGAAAAATAATAAAGGGCTATGTCATTGATCAGAATGGTGATCCCATTCCAGATGTCTGTATTGCTGCAACAAATCATTGTGCAAAACAATGGTATAGAGGCGCGCAAACAAATATGAAAGGACAATTTATCATTCAAGGCCTGGCTGCAAATGTTTTATATCTTCAAATAAATCCTCAATGTAGTTTTAATCATCGCATAAAAAAAACTTACTGGTGGGCAGGCACCAATCAAATAACAAGTAAATGTCTGGATGCTGTTTCAGTTGCTGTAAATAATTCGCAATCCATTTCAGATACTCACGTGTTTCAAATAACGATTCAACCCACACTCAAAGGACGCGTTATGAGCATGACACAAACACCCATTGCCAATGTATGTGTCAATGTTAAGCGATACTGTGAAAATGAATGGATTGATAGTGCGATAACAGATCATCAAGGCTATTACTTCTTTAATAATATTCCTGATGGTCAATACTTTTTAAAAACTTCAGTGAACTGTCAAACACCCAAAAAATACTTGGATTCATGGTGGAATTCAAATGGTGGGGATTTATCCTGTAAAATGGCTGAAACCATCCATGCCAACTCACATCCGCATGATTTTACACTTCAAACCGGAAATATGATACAAGGTGTTGTATATGATCATAATCATAACACTTTACCAAATACATGTGTTATTGCATCAAATAAATGCCAACAACTTATTCACAAAAAAGCTATCAGTAATGAAAAGGGGCAATATCATCTCATTGTGCCAGATGGTCAATATTTTCTAAGAACAGATGCAAGCTGCGATAGTGAAAATTTTTTTGTTGATCTTTGGTGGAACAATCACAATGGTACGTTGGATTGTCAAGATGCAAAGCCCATTCAGGTTTCAAACAATCAAACACAGAAACAAATTGATTTTTTTCTTAAACCTGGCGGAATCATGACCGGCAGTGTGTTTTCTGATAATAAAACCCCACTACCCGATACCTGTATTTCTATAACACATGACTGTGATCAACCTGTTATTGTCATTGGTCAAACAGATAAGAATGGTAAATTTTTCAAGATACTACCTCAAGGTTCATATTATGTAAAATCAGATTATAATTGCATAATGCAGGGCATGTCTCAGGATAAAACAGGACGTAAACAAAATGGAAAACAACAGTTTTTCATTAATCAATGGTTTAAAAAAAATCTAGGTGCATCCCTATGTCGAGAAGCTGATCCGATTGTTATTCGTTCTGGTGAGACAAATCAATCTGCAAATTTTATTATGTCGCCAGGTGGTATTCTTTCCGGGCGGGTTATGTCTGTTGATAGCCAGGCAATTGCAAATATTCTTATTCTTGTTTATGATTTATCAGGACAAAATGTTGTTTTATCAACCAAATCTAATAAATATGGTCAATTTCGCCTGATGGTGCTTTCAGGTTCCTACCTTATACGTGCCATGCCATCAATGAATAGAACACCTAATTATTATATGAATCAATGGTGGAATGAAAGTGCAGGAAGTTTTCATATTCAAGCTGCCACAAAAGTTATTGTTAAAAATAGTCAGCATCAGAAACATATTCTATTCAAACTTCAAAAAGGAGGGGCTGTAACTGGCATGGTGTTTACACCTGAGGAGTATCCACTGGAAAATGTCAGAATTATTGCCAGTGACCCGCAAAAAGATACTATTTGGGCAGATTCACGAACAAATAAACATGGCCAGTACAATATTTCTGGTATACCTGAAGGCATTCAGAATGTGCATTTTGACCCAAATTCAGGTCATCCCCATTTTTTGTCCCATTGGAGCCTGGGTGCTGTGACTGAACATCAAATAAACATTGTCTCTGAAAAGGTTTTACATGTTCCTGCCTTTATTTTGCCAGAAGGCGGTGCTATCAGCGGTAGCATTCTCAACTCTGACAATGAACCCCTTGAAGGAGTATGCGTGACAGCTGTTCAAAAATGTGGTGATATCTGTTTTGGCCAGGCAAAATCAGATGCTCAGGGAAATTATGTTTTAAAAGGGCTGCCCTCAGGAAACTATTACATTCAGACCAATATTTCCTGTAAAAATTTTCCAGGGGATTATATTGATATGTACTGGCGAAAAAAAGGCGGCACACCAGTTTGCAAAAAAGCTGAAACAATTCATGTTTATCTGAATCAGACAACCGAAAAAATTAATTTTTCTTTGTCAAAAGATGTTTCCTTTGTGGGTAAAATTACAGATATCTATGGCAAACCTATCGAAAATGTTTGTGTGGTAGTTACCGACAACTGTAAACACGAATGGGTGGGAGAGGCCATTTCTGATAATCTGGGGAAGTATATTGTTACAGGTATTTCGCCGGGCGTCTATTATTTGCATACTGAGGCATCTTGTTATCAAGATCAGCCCTATGAGGATTATTGGTGGCATCCAGTAAAATCTGTATTGACATGTGAATCTGCCGAACCAATTGAATTGTTGGATAGCAATACAAGACGATCCATATCTTTTGAGTTAACCAAAATTGCAACTCAAGTGTTTGAAACTGATTCACAAGCTCAACTGGTTGATGGACAATATGAAGAGAATGTAGATAATGGTAAGGTTATCATCAATATTAGGGATAATTTATTGGATATTGTTGTAAAAGGTGTTGCCCTTGAAGAGGTTCTAAAAATTATTTCAAAATATACTGGGATCAAAGTTTTGCTATATGGCACTCTTAAAGATAAAATTTATTTTGATAAAAAACAATCTAAACTAGATGAAGTTTTGCTGGACTTAATTAATGGCCGTGCCGGCCATATTTTTATTTATTCGCCCAATCGTCTGATGACGTCCTATATTTTTTCAAAAGATGGACAACTTAAGGCCACGTCACTATCTGCAAATAAACTTACAGATCCGGTTTTCAAATTGGATCTTGACAAGACGATGAGTGTAATGAAACCGAATGAAATTGAAAATATCTTACATGCTGATGGACGTGTGGAAGAAAAAATTCATACCTTAAGTGCATTGATTAGCTATTTTGATAGTGAAAATGCCTTAAATCTTTTGAATATATCCTTGAGAGATCCGGATGAGGAAGTCCGCATGATGGCAATCAGTGTGATGAATGACTTAAAAGAGAATCATCTGGCGGTGAATGATTTAGCAAATTCATTAAATAAAGATACGAGTCCGGCTGTCAGAGCACTTGCAGCCGAAGCCTTGGGACAAATTGGTGATAAAATGGCAAATCGGCCTTTAATGAATGCTCTCAATGATAAGGATGCAGGGGTGCGAGAGACTGCACGACGTGCTTTAAAAAGTATTCAAGGCCACTGACTTTCATTCCTCATCAAATAGGTTTTACTTCAACGCTGTCAAGCGAATGTAAACACTGTTACAACTTTAAGAATAGAGATTAATCGTTATAGACGAAGATGAAAAAATCAACGATTTGATTGATTGGGAAAAAGACCAGGAAGTGGTTGAATGGCTTGATTATATTTAGTGGTATTTCAATCAGTTAGTAAAACTCGCAACATAACCGACTTTTTGGGAATGCGCCCTGAAAGTGTTTTAATTGCAAAACAATGGTTAACAGGTAGTATAAATTCTATTTGATTCGATTGTTTTCAAATCTGATAGAAAATTCATTAAAATATACGAATTCTCCGGGTCTATGGGCTTATATATTTTGCCCTTTCATGATTGGTAATAACTATGCTATGAAAAACTTAAGTTGGATGATCACACTTTCAAAAAGCAATTTTCAAAAAATAGTAAATAATTTTTGCTGTCAGCCCCCATATTAACGCTTCTGGCGTTTGATAAACATAAACGTTTAATGGAATGCCACC
>Ga0272440_1000713_pt1 | contig 28040 bp, 21 predicted proteins | sample SSMMMBAug17_FD_192440 | JGI IMG/M metagenome (GOLD analysis project Ga0272440, IMG submission 192440) | Marine sediment archaeal communities from Little Sippewissett salt marsh, Falmouth, MA, United States - SSM-MMB-Aug17 | ecosystem: Environmental > Aquatic > Marine > Wetlands > Sediment ... | reverse complement strand
AACGTGTAGGGGCGAACCTTATGTTCGCCCATCGTACATAGGAACGAAAGCGTTATTAGTTCGAGGGCGAACATAAGGTTCGCCCCTACATCGGGCTGGCACATAAGTAAATGGGGAACTTATTTTACGAGCTTTCCTAGGAATCATATTTTATGACATGTTTTTCTGATTCATTCGATAAACAAAGGCAAGTAATTCAGCAACAACCATATAAAGCTCTGCTGGTATCTCCTCTTGAAGATCCAGTTCGGCTAACACGTTGACCAGGTCGGGGTCTTCCTTTATCGGAATATCATGTTCTTTTGCCAGAGCAATAATTTTCTTGGCAATATACCCCTTGCCTTTTGCTGTGACACGAGGGGCTTTGTCTGTCCCTTTATTGTATTTTAGTGCGACTGCTTTTTGTTTCAGGTTCATAAAAAAATATCCTATACTCTTCTATATAAGTAAGGAAAGCTCTGATAGTAAGTTCTGACTGCTTACTTATCCCTCTTGCGGATCTTGAACTGAAAGAAATGGGGGATTTCCATTCTCATGAATACAACCATCATTTAAAAAAACGACACGACGACTGGTATTTTCAATCAATGAAATATCATGAGTTGCAAATAGAACTGTTCCCCCAAAATGATGATATTCATCCAGCAAGGCCAAAATAATTGCTGCTGAATCCGGGTCCAGGCTGCCTGTAGGTTCATCAGCGAAAATGATCGATGGCTCTGCAGCCAGAGCTCGTGCAACAGCAACGCGCTGTTGTTCTCCTCCAGAAAGGCTTGGTGGATATGCATTGGCAAATGATGCCATTGCGACGCGACTTAATGCGGTATGCACTTTTCTTTCAATCATGCGCCGTGGAAATCCGCGTGTTTCAAGGACGAGAGAGACATTATCAAACACAGATCGGGTTCGAATGAGTTTAAAATCCTGAAAAATAATTCCAATACGTCGTCTTAATCGATGAATATTGCGTTGATTGAGACGCACAAGATTGAGACCATCCATGATAATCTGCCCTTTAGATAGGCGTTCGCCAGCATACAATAATTTCAACATAGTACTTTTGCCAGCACCACTGGGGCCACTGATAAATAAGAATTCGTTTCTGGCAACATTCATGCTGACATCACAAATGACGTTTTTATCGCCAAACTGTTTATAAACATGATACATTTGTATGATATGGTTATTGTCTGTTTCAAGCATAGAGTATTGTTTTCGTTGACCCTTTCAAAAAGGTTTGTTATAAATTTAGTCAAAAAAGTTCAAGGAGTGCTTTGATAGTTTTCCCTGCTTTTTACCTCTGCTGAGAAAAAGAATGGCTTCTTCGAGATCGGCAGGGGTTTTTTCGTTTCAAATTAGAATACAAAAAAAAAATTCATATGTCAATTATTCACGAGCCATTACAGTCAAAAACAATAAAGGGCCTTGGGCTTTGTTCAGGCGGCCTTGATAGTATCATTGCTGGCCAATTGTTAAAAAAACAGGGAATTGACGTACAATGGGTCTGCTTTGAAACCCCTTTTTTTAATGCAACAAAGGCAAGGGAATCGTCCAAATTAACAGGAATTCCTCTGATCGTTCAAACAATCACACAAGACTATATTCAAATGCTCAAAAACCCCAAACAAGGATATGGAAGATATATGAATCCATGTTTGGATTGTCATGTGTTGATGTTTAACTGTGCTGGAAAACTCATGTCACAAATGGGTGCGGATTTTTTGTTCAGTGGTGAGGTCGTTGGGCAACGTCCCAAGTCACAAACCCGCTCCTCCCTTATATATATTGAAAAAAATTCAGGGCTTCAGGGATATATTTTAAGACCTCTCAGTGCAAAACTTTTGCCTCAAACAATTCCAGAAGAGAAAGGTTGGGTGAATCGGGAGGATATGCTAAATATTTCAGGACGCTCAAGAAAGGTTCAAATCGCTTTGGCCCACAAATGGGGCATCACCGATTTTCCCAACCCTGCGGGAGGATGCCTGTTGACAGACTTCCAATATTCCATACGTTTACAAGATCTATTTGAAAAAGGACCTTATTATGAAGACCGAGACCTGCATCTTTTAAAATGGGGGCGGCACTTCAGACTCAATGACACTTATAAAATCATTGTGGGTCGAACAGAAGAGGAAAACAATCATATTCATCAATACTATCAAAAAGATCGTGATTTTTTATTGGAGATTTATGACATGCCAGGTCCATCTACGCTGATTCCCTATGGATGCGATACGCAAACAATGAAAACCGCAGCTCAAATATCTATTTCATATACAAAGGCACCTGTCAACGAACTGACAACTGTCCAGTGCTTTTCTCCAACAGGCATGTCAACTTTCCAGGCCATGCCTGTTTCTAAAGATATATCAAAAAAGTGGATGATTACTTCGTAAATCGATACGTTAATGATACTTGTATCACATTGTTTCGAATACGACTTCTCAAAAGGCCAGCCAGTTCTGAATTTTGAGTGATATCTTCATATCGTTGATATTGGTAACCGGTATTTATTTCCAGACGTTTCCCCACCAGACCAAATCCAAAACCAATGCTTTCGTCTGGTTCTGGATGAATCATTCCCCGATTTGTACAAAATGACACGCCCATGCGAAAAATCGGTACAACGCCCCCAATGTCATGTTTTGCTTGATAAATTGATCCTAGATGAACCATATGTACATTTAAATCTTGATTTGACTCAGTATTTTTTGACAAATATTGGTTTGCTTCTGAGGCATTCGGTTGGTCAGCTTGTCGCCAGAATATCTGACGAAAATCGAACAAAATATTCCAGTTGTCGATAAATGAATAACAAAAACCAATGCCCCATGACATGGGTATTTCGAAATGATCTGCATCAGAAACGAGAGTGCTAGAATTCATTATATTGCCATTAAAGCATTCTTTTTTATCTCGATTGGATATAATAGAATTCTTCAGTCGTGTTTGGAACACTGCTCCAGCTTTTAAACGCGATGAAACAATCCACATCAGTCCAAAATCTAAGTAGCTTCCACTGTATTCATGAGTGATGCATTGACTGACATATTCATCAAATTGAATTGGATGATTTAAATGTCCTGTCATTGATATTTCTTGCTGAAGTTGATTATCAAAGAAACCTTCATGAACCCAATTCCAGCTCAACCCGAATGACCAATTAGAATGAAGTTTAAGAGCATAAGACATTGAAATTGCAGAGATATATCCTTTTTGATTGATATTCCATTGGCGCTGATCAGTCATTTGAGTGTTATCATTTTGATGAAATGAAATGGAACGTTCAAAGGTATACAATGGATAATATGAAATGCCAGCAGCCATATTCATTGAAAACAATCGGAATGGAGTGCAATATCCCAGATAATTCACCTTAAACTCATTATCAGTGGGACCTTTGCTTCCTGAAAAATGAGGGTTATCAAAATGTAAACTTTCTTTATACATGGAACTGTATAGGCCAAGTGTCAGTTGAGAATTGGTCATCAATGATAATTTTGATGGATTTTGTATGGCCAGGTATGGGTCATCAATATTGACGATGGACGATCCTCCCAAAGAAAGTGCCACAGGACCAGTCGTGATGGGTCTCAATGTAAAAGGGATCGTGGTTGTCTCACTCTGGCAAAATGTGCCCAAAAAAAGGAGTATAAAACATATGAAAAAAAAAATTTTAGAAGATTTCATGTGACACCTTCGTTAGAAAAACACGCTTCAATGCCTGGATTCACTGATGAAGGGTTCAATATTCAATAAATGTGCCATGCTATTTATTGATTTCAATCATATGGACGCATCAAATCTTCTGAATTTTTTTTTCATTTTTGAAGTTTTCTTTCATAATCTTAAAAAACTATGATATGTTTCTTCAGAACTAACATATTAATTCTATTGAAAAAGGGAGGTCTTAATGCTTTTATCAAAATTTAACTTAAAGCTTCGCATGATGATGATCATATCTGGTGTTGCATTTATTGCGTTTTCTGTAACTATTGGAATTGTTACTAAAATGACCAGTACGATGGCTGAACAAGAAGCCATTGAAAAAACTCAAGAAATGGCCATTCGTTATTCCAAGGAAATTGAGTTGAAAATGGAATCATGTATAGGCATTGCCAGAAGCCTTGCGCTTGTATTTGAAGGAATGAAAGAAGGCAACCAAATCCCCAATCGAGAAACCCTGGATCAAATTTTAATAAATGTGTTAAAAAATAATCCGATATTAATCGGTGTATGGACATGCTGGGAGCCCAATGCCCTTGATGGTAAGGATGCAGAATATGCAAACAAGCCGGGGCATGATAAAACAGGACGTTATATCCCCTATTGGAATCAAGGGAGTGGAAAAATTATTGTCGAACCATTGATGGATTATGACAAGGAAGGTCTTGGGGATTATTACCAGATATCACTAAAAACAGGTAAGGAAAGTATTCTTGATCCATATGTATATCCCATAGCAGGTAAAGATACTTTGCTCACCAGTATTGTGGCGCCAATCAAAACTGATGGTCAAACAGTTGCAGTGGTGGGTGTAGACATTACATTGGATCATTTTAATGATCTGATAAATAAAATTAAGCCTTATGATGAAGGATATTCATTCCTTGTGTCCTATTCCGGTCTATTTGTAGCGCATCCAACATTGACAGGCAAAAATATCAAGGAATATAGCGACAATTCACAAATACTTTCCGCCATACAAAATGGCAAATTAGCCGCTGAAACCAAACGACTGAACGTAACCGGACAGAAAGCCTATATCAATTTTTCTCCAGTAACAATTGGTCGCACATCAACCCCCTGGAGTTTTGCCATTTGTGCACCATATAATAAAATATTGGAAAAAACGATTCAAATGGTCATAATGACGATTTTAACCAGTATCATTGCTATCATTCTTCTTTCACTCGTTGTTTATTTTATTTCGAAAAGAATTGCAGACCCACTATCGCACATGGCTGATCAACTTCATGATACCGCCCAAAATGTAGAAAACCATGCCAACGATATCTTATCCATTAGTCATGGTTTAACTGATAAATCCAGCGCACAGCTTGCTTCAATTGAAGAAACATCTTCATCCCTTAAAGAAATTTCCTCAATGACCCATCAAAATGCAGACAATGCACGCCAAACCAATGAATTGATGCGTAATACCAATCAAGTCATGAAACAAACCAACGAGTCTATGCATGAATTGAATAATTCAATGGAAGAAATATCTCGTTCCAGCGAAGAAACATCAAAGATTATTAAAACAATTGATGAAATTGCATTCCAAACCAATCTTCTTGCATTGAATGCTGCGGTTGAAGCTGCACGTGCGGGTGAAGCAGGTGCAGGGTTTGCTGTTGTTTCTGATGAAGTTCGTAACCTGGCCATGCGATCTGCTGAAGCGGCACGAAATACGGCTTCACTGATTGAAGATACAGTTAAAAAAGTTCAAAATGGTGCTCTGCTCGTTTCAAGTACCAATGAAAGCTTTGTTAAGGTTGGGGAAAGTGGACTGAAAATAGGCCAATTGGTGCAGGAGATTGATGATGCGTCTAAAGAGCAATCCCAGGGTATAAAACAAATTAATCGGGCCATTCAGAATATTGACAAAAATGTACAGGAAACATCTGAAGGTTCCAAGCATGTCGCAACATCTGCATCAGAAATGAAAAGTAAGGCCGAAGAATTAAATGATATTATTCAACATTTGACAGAGTTGATTGAAGGTCAAAAAAGATAAATCACTTAGGAATAATTAAAAAATAAGTTCCTCATTTAATAATTGCTCATTTTGTTTTTGAACCATGATTACACTGAAGAAGATGAAAAAAACACTTTTAATTCATCTTATTCATCTTCTTCAGTGTAATCATGGTTCAAAAAACGTAAATGAACAGTTTGGTACGCATATGCCTGGTGTTTAATTAATGAGTCAAGCATTTTGAAATGGGGAATTTATTTTTTGAGCATCCCTTAAAAACATGTTCAGGTGTTCATGGCCAAATATCCTCTGAACGCTCATGCCCAAGTGTTGAAAGTCCATGTACAAAATAGACAGGTTTATCCTGGACGCATTCTAAAATAAGGATGCGCCCGTTTATCCTTTGATCACGCCTAATGGTTTCAAACGCGCCACCTTTTTTGCAATGCCTGTGTTTTCAATCACATTCACAACATCCGATATGTTTTTATAAGCATCAGGCATTTCTTCAGCAAGTGTGGATCGACCGCGATATCGAATATGAACGCCCTTTTCTTGAAGTTCGTCAACAATAGATCGCCCTTTTGCCGCTCGTTTGGCAGCCGATCGACTCAAAATTCTACCCGCACCATGGCAGGCTGAGCCAAAGGTTTTTTCCATGGCAATTTGTGTTCCAGCCAATACATATGAGGCATTCCCCATATCACCCGGCACAATGACCGGTTGGCCGCTTTGTTGATAGTCAATTGGAATCGCCCGATGTCCAGGGCCAAATGCGCGGGTTGCACCTTTGCGATGAATACACAAGGTGTGTAATTTTCCATTGATGTCATGTTGTTCTTTTTTGGCAATATTGTGGGACAGGTCATAAACCAGATCCATTCCCAAGTCTCTGGGTGACATGCCTAAAACACTTTGAAATATTTCTCTGACATAGTGGGTTATAATTTGACGATTGGCCCATGCAAAATTGGCTGCTCCGGACATTGCAGAGTAGTATTTCGCAGCAATTGGGGAATGAATTGACATGCAGGCCAATTGGCTGTTGGGCAAAGATATTTTTTCTTTGGCAATGCTTTTTTGCATGGCCTTGATATAATCATCAGCGATTTGATGGCCTAATCCTCTGGAACCGGTATGTAATAAAATGGTTACCTGATTTTCAAACAATCCGAATGTTCTTGCAATGATGGGTTCAAAAATCTCCTCCACAACACCAATTTCGAGAAAATGGTTTCCGCCACCCAACGTACACAATTGATGTTTTCCTCGCTGAAAGCCACGATCGCTTATGGTTTCAAGATTGACATCCGGCATACAGCCATTTTCTTCAGTAAATTCAATATCACGTTGATCACCATATCCCTTCTTGACTGCCCATTGACTGCCATTCCTGATGGCTGCTTCCAGGTCTGCTTTCAATTTTTTCTTTTTACTGCCTGCACCTGATGGAATTTGTTGAAATAGTGTATTGAGAATCATTTCCAGGTCTGGCATGATGGCTTCTTTTTCCAGCAACGTTCTAATTAAACGAACACCACAATTAATGTCATACCCCACACCACCTGGCGATATCACGCCATTTTGCCAGTCAAAAGCAGCGACACCACCAATCGGAAATCCATAACCACAATGAATATCCGGCATGGCCAGCGCTTTGACAATACCCGGCAATTGGCTCATATGGACCAATTGACGTAAACCACCATCTTGAAAAATATCATTGATCATGGCCTGTGATGCATATACCTGTGCTGGAACATGCATATTGTCTGTTTTTGGAATTTCAAACAAATAATCGGCCAATGGCTTGATTTCTATTTTCATTGTGTTAAGACTTTATCAATATCTAACAGAATTTTAACATTGGTGCTATTGGGCATTTTTGCCATTGCAAGAATATGATCCGTATTGACATCCAAACCTGTTTTGGGGGCTTCTTCAATGTCTTCAGCTTTGACATTTGCCACTTCAGATACAGAATCCACCACAACACCGATTGGCTCAGGTCCTGTCTTTCCTTGTATTTCCAGTACAATAACACAACTTCTTTCATTATATTCAATTTCTGGCATATGTAATTTTAAGCGCAAATCCACAATTGAAATCACATGTCCTCTGAGATTAACAACACCACGAACTGCCGGAGGGGTATTGGGAATTGTGCGGATGGGAACAATGCCAATAATTTCACGAATTTTGGAAATGTCTATACCAAATTCTCGTTCACCCAGACTGAGTGTCAAATACTTACCGACCTTATCCAGAGTTGATTTTGAGGCCAAAACTTCTTGCTCAGCCAAAAGACGATGTAATAATTCTGTAGATTTTTGGGGTGTGTTATGAAGAACAGATCCCAGTGCGCCTGCCGCCCCTTCTTTGCAGGCAACATCAGCAAAACGAAGGTCAACAAATTGATCCAAATCAATAATGCTGCCCACATTCATTTTGTCATGGAGATAGTGTTGAATTTTATCCAGGTCTTCTTTAACTGGATATAAGTCATTGGTTTTAATACCCAATGGATCTGATAATACGTTTTTTAATAGGGGAACTCGCAAGCCTAAGTTTTTTTGGGGGTCTAAAAAAGCGACCCCAATTTCAGCTGCGACCCCTGGCTTTTGATCGACAAATTGTCCGGCTTCAACGAGATAATTTGTCAATTCCTGAACGGCATCTGGAAATTGTTCAATAAATTCTTCCTGGAGTGCAACAATACAGCAGGGATGGTTTTCCCATAGTTCACTTGACAGACCGATCTGTTCAGCGATCCCCCCTGCAATAGACTTTGTGCCAATAGGTTCTGCAACCATGAAACCACAGGTATTAACATTTGAAGACATGAATTCAGGCATTTTGATCGGCGGGGTGACCTCAAAACTGACATCAACACCTTCATCACCCGCAACACCTGGTTTAAGACCAATATTGGTAAAAAACATATGGGCCATCATGTTGTGAATCGACATGGTATGTGGAATATAAAATGATTTGCCTTTAAAAAAGCCCTCAAATGGCTTTTTAAATTTTTCCCCATGTCGATTTTTCACTACAATACTCCCACCTTTGTGTGCAAAAAGAATAAGCTTAATTTTGGCGCCATACGCGAATAAATCCATTGCAATGGGAGCCAAAACAAATGCACCTTCAATGGTTTTATCTTCAAGGGCTTTTGCAACAGGGTTCCAACTGGTCATGCATTCTGTTTCCAGTTCAAAATGCTTGGGGGTAATTTTGCCACTTGTAATCAGATGTTTAAGCGCGCCAAGGGCAATATGATCTGTAATTTGAATATGAGCAATTTTGATGAGGGGCTTTCCACTTGCGCCATATCTTGGCTCAAAAATAGCTTCGGGTTCCTCTTCATCTGATTTTTCACTAAACGCTTCTTCAATTTTGGCTTTAAGCTCCTCTGGCCCAAAAGGTTTGGTAATAAAGCTGCTGACACCTGCATCAGAGGCCTTTGTCATTTCTTTCTTTTCACCGCGTCCGGTAGCCATCACAAAGGGTAAGTTTTCAAACCGAGGATTTTTACGAACCCATTCCAGAAGTTCAAAGCCACTCATATTGGGCATATTCCAATCGCTAAGTACAATATCAACCGCATTTTCTTCCAGTTTTTGTATGGCATCTTTTCCATCTTCAGCTTCAATCACGTTATTGAATCCCACTGATTTTAGAACATTCATCTCCATTTTCCGCATAATCCCAGAATCTTCTACCAATAAAATGGTAATGTTGGGGTCTACAGACATGGATTTACCTCCTGAATTTTTTTTTGACCCATTTGAAACATCATTTTATCAAAATAACAAATGGGTACGTTAGTGCAACATCGTTAAGGAACGTTCTGAAAATAAGTTCCCCATTAAATAAATGTTCATTCAGTTTTTTGAACCATGATTACACTGAAGAAGATGAATAAAATGAAATAAAAACACTTTAAATTCATCTTCTTCAGTGTAATCATGGTTCAGAAACGAATCAACAAATATTGAATAATGAGGAACTTATTTTTCGAGCAGTCCTAAGTATAAATATATACTAAAAAAATAACGATTTGCAAACTACTTTGCATTGTTTTCTAAAAGTAATTGTTTTAATATTTCATAAGCTTGATTCAGTTCATTCAATTTTGATACCATTGTATCAGCGGGTGCATTTTCTTTTGCCAATGTTTCAAGTTCAAATGCAATGTTACTGGTATGTGAAGCACTTAGATTTGCAGCAGAACCTTTAATAGAATGGGCATTAATCCCTGCAGATTTAATATCGTTTGATTCAATATCTTTTTCAATACCCTTCATTCGATCCGGAACATCGATCAAGAACTCATCTATGACCATCTGAACCAATTCTTCATCATTCCCCATACGCATAGCCAGTTTTTCACGATCAAAAATTTCTTTGAGATCTGTTGGTTCATCGATTGCGTTTTTATCTGTTTGAGGCGTATCACTCAATTGCGAATTATCCTCTATCAAAGGTGCCTCGTTGCTCACAACTTTATTATCTTGATAAACCTGAATGCCTTTGGTCATTCGTTCAATCACAGATAACACTTCACTCGGATCAATGGGTTTAGAAATAAAATCATCCATGCCAGCATCAAGGCATTGTTGACGGCTATCTCGCATGGCATGTGCTGTCATGGCAACAATGGGAACATCATGGCGTCTCACCGATGTATTTGGATCACGAATCGACTTTGATGCGGTTAATCCGTCCATCACTGGCATTTGAATATCCATAAAGATTAAATCGTAAACTTTGTCTTGTAAGACTTCCAGCGCTTTTTTTCCATTCTCAACAATATCGCATTCAAATCCCAGTCGATTCAAAATGCCTTTTGCCACTTTTTGATTTACTTTATTATCTTCAACAACTAAAATTCTCATATCCTGCAGTGCATCATCCAGTTCAGGTAATTTTGTTTTTTCAGAATTAAATTGCTCCTTTGATTGGGGAGAAAGAACTTTGATCAAGCAGTGATATAAGTCAGTATAAATAATTGGGCGCACCAGTGAAATAATAAGATTGTTTTGACTTTTATCCGTTGCTTTTTGATATATTGGAATCAACGTCAGGTGGCCAATATCATTCAGATCTGAAATTCTTTCACATACACTTTTACCCGATAATCTGGGGAGATGGTCATCAAGAAAACAAATGTTGTATGGCTGATTATCAAGGTTTGCATGAACGAGCATGCCTAGAGCATCGGAAATCTTGCTGCAACAATCGTGTTTGAATTGCCAGTAATCCAGGAATGGAATGATTTCTTGTTGTAAACGTTGATTATCACTGACAACCATAATTTTTGTTTTCTTTCTAATATCAGCGTCAAAATCACTTTCCGGTTTTTTTTCACTGGGAGCCCCTTTGCTGTCTATAGAAAACCAGAAGGTAGAGCCTTCTCCAGGTACACTGCTAGCGCCAATTGATCCACCCAGCATTTGGACCAATTGTTTAGAAATGGACAAACCTAAGCCTGTCCCACCAAATCGTCGAGTAATGGAAGTATCTGTTTGGGTAAAAGACTGAAACAATAAACTCAGTTTGTCGTTTTCTATTCCAATGCCTGTATCTTTGACAGTAAAATAAATTCCCTGACTTTGATTATCTTGTATTTTCTTTACATCAATAAATATGCCACCCTTTTCGGTAAATTTCACAGCGTTACTGATTAAGTTTAATAAAATTTGTCGCAATCGAACAGGGTCACTACAAATCGTGGCCGGGACATCAGATTCAATAACAATCGATAATTCAATATTTTTTTTCTGAATCGGACTTGCGAGAATTTTGACAACATCACCGATAGTTGCCCGAATATTGAAATTAATTTTTTCCAATGTCATTTTTCCAGCTTCAATTTTAGAAATATCCAGGATATCATTGATAATGTTTAATAAAGATTCCGAGCTGTTTCGTATGGTCAACACCTGACTTCGTTGTTCATTATTTAAATCCGCGCTGAGAAGCAAATGACACATGCCTATGATTCCATTCATGGGAGTACGAATTTCATGGCTCATATTGGCCAGGAATTCACTTTTGGTACGACTTGCCTCCGCGGCTTCAATCGCCAGCTTATTGGCTTTTTCAGAGGCGATGCTCAGTTCTTCTTCTGTTTCCTTTTGATGTGTAATATCTGTGGCAATGCCGACTGTTCGTTGAATGGTTTCATTGTCGGTTTTTACTGGAAAAATGCGCATATGAATCCATCGGATATCACCATCCGGCCGAATGATTCGATACGCTGTATTAATTGAAAAATTTTGTCTCACCGGATCTGATTCCATGAGACTGATCAGCGCTTTTTTATCTTCAGGGTGAACATGTTTAACAAAGGCTTCGATATCATTGTATAGTTCATCAGTTGATCTTCCCCAAATGGTTTCATATGATTTATTAATAAAAATTAACTTTTTTTGATCGTCATGGTTTTCTGTCAACCAAATGACATCCTGGATACTGTCTGAGATCTCGGCAAGCATACGTTCTTTTTCTAACAATTCCTGCTCAGTATTTTTCATTTTGCTAACGTCTCTGGACACATGAACGCAGGCTTCAATTTCTCCTTTTGAATTTGTTATTGGAGAAGTTGTTACCAATAACCAGGCTTTGAGGTGATCGTTATAATGTTCGAGGACGTGTGTTTTACCATCGATCAGTGTCTGCTTAAAAGGGCAGTATTCGATCGGCGATTGACAATTGTGCACCAGGTTAAAACATTTGCCTTTTGGGTTTTTCGATGTCACGTTCAGGTGGTTTCTCATGGGCTGGTTCATCTGGATGACATTGTAATCTTTGTCAATGATTGCTATCATATCTGGAACAGCATCAAATGTTAGACGCCAATTGCTTTCTAAATCGATTGTTTGTTGATTATTTGTATTCATTGAATATTCCTGTAGTCCGAGCAAATTGCAAAATATTTTATGTTATTCTGTAACTTGTTTTAAATAATGAAGATTAACAAAAAAAGCGCTTACTTAGATAAAAAATGTGAGTCGGTGTTCATCATGAAATTTGAGTTTTCAATAGTTGTCATCACTTTAGAAACAGTTATATCATTTAAGCATTTTTTGTGGGAACATTTTCGAATGCCTTTTTCAAAGCAAGGCAAACATATAGGTATTTGATCAGGTATCGTTTTCACAAATGGGCCAATAGGGTGCCACCTTCTAAAATCTGATGGTCCAAATATAACTGTTGTATCAATTCCGATATATGCCGCCAGATGACTAATTCCAGAATCATTTCCAATATAATGATCCGCCTGGCTCAAAACGTGCATCACCCTATTCATTTTATTCGTTTGAAGAATGTTTTCACTCGTGACATCGTTTTGAATTAAAATGTTCTTCAATTCGCATTCTGCCGGCCCAAGAATCCACTGAACAAAATTGTTTTGTTGTTGTAAATGCTTTGCAAGCAAAATATATCGTTCAATTGGCCAGTTTTTAAATGAACTTCCAGATCCGGGATGAATGTAAATTGATTTACCGCCACTGTCAATAGATGTTGTATAAGATCTGGTTTTTTTTTGCAATATGAAATTCTGAATATCCGAACTATTTATTGGTATCCATGTTTGCAGGTGGAACTGGTCAAGAAGAAATCGAGTCGTATGAATAATTTCATCAATTGGTGGTCTGGGTGGAATACGAACAATATTAAGATCATATTTGCTGAAACTTTTTTCCCACTCCTCTGAAAATGAAATTAATAAAACCCACTGATAGTTTTTCAACCAGTCTTTTAGCTCTGAAGAATATTCTGACATAAATGCATATCGCATAATTGAATGATTGATATCAATAACATTTCGAATATTCGGTAAGACTTTTAAAACCGGAAAAATATGACCCTGACAACAAAAATCAATCCAGTTTTTTGAAAACACACATTCAATGGCTTTCAATGCGCAGATGATGTCACCCAAAGCACCAGTATGAATGATCAGGATATCTGCTGATATTTCATTTTGAACTGGTTTCAAAGGAATACATCCAGATTTTTATTATTGTGGGGCAGTTTGTGATTTCTTTTCCTGACGATTGACTGCCATTTCAGAATTAACAGAAAACTCACCCTTCTTAAACAACAGCCACTTGAGCCATTCTTGACCAAACTGAAACAACTTAATTTCATGATCGCGCATTTCATCGGCAGTTTTTTGATCCACTTGATACAATTTAATAAAATCGCTTTCAAAAACAAAACGTTTGAATTTATCGATATTGTAACTCGCAATGAAAAAAAGATGCTTGGCTTTTTCAGATAAATGAATATTGGGTGGAAAAGATCTTTTCAAAACCATCAATTCATACCATCCGGCATTGATTTCATCAAAGGATGCGGCATCCTGGTCCCTACGCCAATCACGAACAGTCCAATTTGCATTTTCCTCAAACCCTTCACAATGGGTTTCGTTGATAAAAAAGAAAAAGCCTTGTTGGTCATCGGCATCATCTTTATGTGCAAGCGTACCTGAACCTAATGGATAATAACGACAGGTCACCGGTCGATCTGAATAGATCAGACATCCATCTTTTCGAACAAATGGACATGCATTATCTTCATCTTCTAACATTTTTAATGTAACTATCGGTAAATCTGTTTTATCCAGAAGTTGTGGTGTTGTGTAAATCGCCAGGAATTCATCTGATGACAGACTCAGTCGATTTTTCATGCGAATAATATCATAAGGTGTTAGAATAATATTTATATCGCGACAACAACTGGTAAAGCACGCCAGATCTTTTCTGCATTCAAAGTTAAACGAACTGTCCAGACTGAGCTTGATTGGGCTTATCTGGCCTGACATGGTTTTTTGTTCCATATTCATCCTTCTTTTAATGCAATGTTGGTATCTTGTTCTTGACAGAAAAAAAAACATCGCATAATAATAAAAATTTAATTTGTTGGCTTGATTTATAATCTCGTTTGTTCATATCATCATTTATAAAGAATTGTCAAGAACTCGAATTTAGTGAATGTATTGCCAAACACTGATGCTTATGTTAAATTTGATATAAACTTACTTGAAATTAGGATCGTTCATCTATGAAAATCAGACCCATGATAGATTGTGTTTTTAAAGCGATACTCGGATCAGAAGATAATAAGTCTCAATTAATTCATTTTTTGAATAGTATTTTGGGAAGGCTGGATGTATTTCTTTAAAGATGGTCAAAATCTGAATTTCAATAAATTACCAAAAGCCTTAAACACAAAGGAGATAAAGCAAGCTATGAAAACATTACAGTATTTTTCTGAAGATGAAAAGGCTCGCCTACTATATATTGAACGTGTCGAAAGAGAAAGAGAAGAACTGACAATTCAAAGAAGCATAGAAAAAACGAAGGCGGAATTAGCCAAAAGTCAAGAGAAGCTTTTAAAAACTAGAGAGGAAGCACTGAAAAGCAAAGAAGAAATTTCGAAAAAAAATATTTTAATCAACACACTGGAGGACCAGATTCAACAAAATGAACAACAAATTCAATATTTAGTAAAAACATTAACGAATGCTGGAATACAACTCGATAAAAAATTTGCTTAAGGAAAGCTCTGAAAATAAGTTCATCATTATTCAATATTTCTTGATTCGTTTCTGAACCATGATTACACTGAAGAAGATGAAAAAGATGAAATAAAGACACTTTAAATTCATCTTATTCATCTTCTTCAGTGTAATCATGGTTCAGAAACGAATCAAGAAATATTGAATAATGATGAACTTATTTTCAGAGCTTTCCTAAGTAAAAGGATCATAAGCTTTTTGAAAAAAAATAGAAACATTTTTGATATAAAAAGATATAGCTAATCTTGACAGTTATATGTAACTAACTGAAAACATAAATTTAATTTCAATGGCTCAGTTATTGCAAAGATAGAAATGTGCCATGAAATGCGGTTCAGGAGAATTCATGTGACAATAGGCATAATGCTTAAACCAGACCCACGCATCAAAGAAAAAGCAGAGGAATTGGTTCAATGGTTTAAATATCGAAACGTTAAAACCATTGTTCAGCATAGCAGCCCGCCAACAGCTGATCTATTGAATGATTTTCCCACTCAAGAGATGCCAAAAGGGATTCATATTGTTTTTGTTTTGGGGGGTGATGGTACTTTTTTGAATGCCGTGCGATGGATCGGAAAACGAGATATTCCCATAGTGGGGATCAAATTTGGTCGGATTGGTTTTTTGTCGGAAACAACAGAAGAGTATTTAATTCCATTGGCTGAGGCAATACTTGAAAAAAAATATATCATTGAAAAACGAATGCGACTAAAAGCAACGCTTCAAACTGATGGAAAGACGAAAACGACACAATATGTATTAAATGACGTGGTCATCAATAAAGGGACTTTAGCACGATTAGCCAGCATTAAAACATTCATTGATGGTCATGATTTGACAACATACAAAGCTGATGGTCTGATTGTTTCAACTCCAACTGGATCAACAGCTTATTCATTGGCAGCCGGAGGGCCAGTTGTTCATCCAGCGCTATCTGCAATTATGATGACACCCATTTGTCCTTTTACCCTGACCAATCGCCCCTTAATCGTCCCTGATACTGCAAAGATTAAGTTGCAAATGGTTCAAGATTCTACTGATATTTTGGTTACTTTTGATGGTCAAACAGGCTTGCCCATTACAGACCAGGATAGTCTTTATATAGAAAAAGCAAATTATCCAGTAAGTATGATCAAAATGCCAGAAAAAAACTATTTTGATGTACTTAAAACCAAACTCCGCTGGAGTGGCGGAAGGTAAGATCAGGTATGCCAGTCAACCATTACGTTTATAAACAATTTTAAAAAGGGGTATTTAGTAATGCATAATTTATCAAAAAACGTTTTGATGTGTTTCATTTGTGTTTTATTGATTTCAGGCTGTGCGCCAAACAGAATCAAGCTATTTCCAGATGCAGAAGATCCATTATTGGAGTTCACCTTACAAGGCCATGAAGAAGAAAAAATTGCAGTAATTCCAATCAATGGATTTATATCAAATATGCCGAAAGAAGAATTAATGTATACGAAACCAGGAGCTGTTCAAGAATTGAAAGCTCAGTTATCCCTTGCGGAAAAAGATCAGAACGTTCGTGCAGTTATTTTGAAAATTAATTCTCCAGGGGGTTCTGCAACTGCGAGTGATATAATTTATAAAGAACTGGTCAATTTCAAAGAACGAACCGGAAAAAAATTGATTGCGATGATGATGGATGTCGCTGCATCGGGTGGATACTATGTGGCCATGCCATCTGATATGATTATTGCCCATCCCACAACAATTACAGGTTCCGTCGGCGTTGTGATGTTTAACCTTCAATTGAAAGAACTGATGAATAAAATTGGTGTGGATATGCGGGTTTCAAAGTCGGGCGAGAATAAAGATATGGGCTCACCCTTTCGCAAACCCAGTCAACGTGAAAAGGAATTGTTGCAAGATATGACAAAACAACTTGGAGATCTGTTTTTGTCACTGGTGAAAAAACATCGGCACCCTGATACCAAACAGCTAAAAAAAATATCATCCGCACGAATTTTTTCAGCAAAGGATGCAAAGGATGTCAATCTTGTGGATAAAATCGGATATATTGATGATGCCATAGCGGCAGCGAAAATGATTGCTGGAATTTCAGAACATTCGCGTGTTGTCATGTATCGCAGAGTTTATTATCCAAACGATAATTTATATAATAATATTTCTGCACAAATTAACCAAAAAAGTCTTTCATTCATTAATATTTCATTGCCCGGGTATTTATCTCGCCTTGATGATGGATTTTACTATTTATGGGCGCCTGGGTTCAAATAATTATAAAGGTTAGCAAATGAACAGTAATGAAATACTGCCAGATAATTATTTAAAAACATCAAGTTCAATTTTTTTTGATTGGATGATTCATCCTGATATTCGATCAGACGTTGAATCGATGATCTATGCCAAGCAACTTGTATTTATTATGTCAGTGGGAACAGTGTTTTTTCTGATTAATGCAATCAAATGGTTTTTTTTAGGAAATTATGAACTTGCGACAAGTCTTGGACTAATTGAATTAACAACCATTATCATGTTGATCGGTATTAAAACAACCAAGCATTACAAATTTTATGGGCATGGAATGCTGGTGCTGTTAACCTGGCATTTTTCATTTCTGTTGTTCGTTTCAGGGGGGATCCAATCAACAGCCATCGCCTGGATAGTTGTCATACCTGTATTCGCTGCCACGCTGTTTGATACGAAAGCATCCATTATCTGGGCCATCATTCTCTTGTGTATCATCGGATTATTTTTGTATTTGCACATGCATCACTATCAATTTCCAACGCTTCGCTTATCAGAAAAGGCGTTGTTTCGAACCCATTTGGCCAATATTATTGGCCCGGTTATATCAGTTTTTTTATGCACTTCCTTTGCCAGTAATGAAATCAACAAAGGACTTAAAATTCAAAAATATGCCATTATTGTACAAGAAGAGTCAAACCAACGACTTGAAGAATTGTTTAGCCGAATTCGGGAAACAGGAAAAACATTACAGGATGCATCAGACTTTCTCAACCAGACATCAGACCTTTTGAAAGTACAATCAATTGATATCAGTAATCAAAATTCGCAAGCTGCTGAAGCAACTCAAAAAACAATTGAAAATATGAAAAATATGGATAAAGATACCAGTGCGATTAGTTCTCAAATTAACTCTCTTTCTAACTCAGCTCACACACTTTCATCACACATGAAAGATATCAACGACACAACGGCCAATATGTCCAGCTACATGAAAGATATGGCATCATCTGCCTTCAGTATGTCTGATTCAGTAAATAATATTGCGGGTTCACTTGAAGAAATGAATCACTCTATTGCAGGTATTTCCGAAAATGCCAGTCGCGGTAAAACTGTCAGCCAGGATGCATCAGCTAAAGCGGATAAGGCATCTGAAATTATTCATTCACTGGGGAATTCTGCAAAAGAGATTGGCGATGTTGTAGAGCTTATCAAGAATATTGCATCACAAACCAATCTTCTTGCATTAAACGCCACAATCGAAGCCGCAGGGGCTGGAGAAACTGGAAAAGGATTTACTGTCGTTGCAAATGAAGTCAAAGAACTTGCTCGCCAGACAAGTCGTGCAACCGAGGAAATCAGAGGAAAAATTGAAGGCATGCAGACCAACACAGATATGGCGATCAAATCTATTGCAAATATTGTTCAAGTTGTTGAAGAAATTAACATGATTATGGTATCTATCGCAAGCGCAGTTCTTCAGCAAACAGAAACCACTGACAATATCTCCGATACCCTGGCAGATAGCGCATCGTCCGCCAGTTCTGTTTCAGATAATATTCAAAAAGCTGCTGATCGTATAGATCAAATGTCTTCAAAAGTGAGTGATGTACTCAAGCTAGGCATGTCAGTATCACAGCAATTGGTTAATGCCGCCAATGTTACCGATAGTATCGCCCTGAACGCTTCAGAAGCTTTCCATCAAACCGATCAGGTGACTGAAAATGTAAATGAATTGAACAAATCTGTCAGTCTTTTTAGTGAAAGTGCCAATCAAGTCAAATCTCAAGCGGTTCGCCTGGCAAAGCTGGTGATGCAGCTTCGCACTGATATCAAGTAACTTGACTTTCAAAAATATAAAATTCATATAAGGAGAAATCATTCAGAAATGACTCCAGTAATAGCAGCATGTGATATTGGCAAATCATCTATCAGCTTTGCAACTGCAATTGTTCAAAGCGATAACACCCTCATTTGGGAAAAAATTGATTATCGTCCTCATGAAGGCAACCCTTTTCATGTATTTAGAAAATGGTACATCGAAAATAATATTTCAAAATGTCAACGTCTTTGTGCGACAGGAATATATGCAGATCAACTGGGTGAACCTGTGCATATTCTGCCTGAAGATATCTGCCAGGAAGCTGCAATTGAGTATGATAAAAGCTTGCCTGAGCAGCTCAATCTTGTCAGGGTGGGGGCACAAGGTTACAGTGTCCTATCTCGTGAAAAATTGGGATCGCAAACGTATCAATATCATTATTTGGAAAATGATAAATGCTCTTCAGGTGCAGGTGAAAACATTCAAAAAATTGTTTCCCGCTTTGGCATGGATATCTCCGAAGCTGATCAGCTGGCGCAATCAGCATCCATTTCCATTCCCATCACTGCACGATGTGCTGTATTTTCAAAGAGTGAAATGACCCATTATGCCAATCAAGGTAAGCCTTTGCCGGATCTTTTTCAGGGCTTTTTTGAGTCAGTGGCCAGAAATGCCAGTGCATTGATTAAACGTAACCAAATTGATGGCCCTATATATCTGATTGGAGGTTGCGCACAAATTCAATCAATGGTTTATGCCTTTGAGTCCATCTGTAAACAACCTGTTCTGTTACCAGAAAACTTTTTGGCCTTTGAGGCGATTGGCGCTTGTATCATGGGGGCAAACAGCCTTGATCAACCGCATTTTCCATTGCCAGACAATCCCGACCTGTTAATTCAAGAAAAAAAGAAAAGATTTAAAGTTTTATCACCAGCAATTCAGTGGGAAGAGCATACAAAATTGATGTCTCAACCATCAATGAATGAAAATCCATATGAAACACCTGTTGTATTGGGTCTTGACTTAGGCTCTACCGGTTCCAAAGCCGTGTTGACATCCATTAAAACAGGCGAGCCCATTCTTGATGTGTATGATCGGACCAATGGAAATCCCATTGATGCAGCTTATCGATTGATTCAGGCCATTCTTTTAAAAGGCATCCCGGATATTCGCGGTATGGGCCTGACTGGCTCTGGACGAGAAGCGGTTGGAACCCTGGTGCGCGGCGTTTTTCCTGAATGCAAATCCATTGTTATTTTAAATGAAATTGTGGCCCATGCAACAGCATCCATCAGATGCGACAAAGGCAAGGGAAAAGACCTGACGATCATTGAAATTGGCGGTCAGGATGCGAAATATATCCGCATAAGCGGCGGACGCATTGTTGAAAGTGATATGAATAAGGCATGCAGCGCGGGCACTGGATCTTTTCTTGAAGAGCAGGCGGCATTTTATAATGTGACCGAAATTGAAACATTCGTCAAAATGGCACAATCAGCCAAAAAACCACCTGATTTAGGTCAAATGTGTACAGTTTTTGTTGCAGATGCTGGCGCACAGGCTTTGAAGGATGGTTTTACATTGGAAGATATTTTTGCGGGTTTTCAATATTCTGTCATACACAATTACTTGAATCGTGTTATGGGTCAACGAACGTTGTCAAAAACAATATTTTTTCAAGGCAAGCCGGCATCAAATCCATCACTGGCATGGACACTTGCATCAATTACAGGTCGTTCAATAGTTGTGCCGCCCAATCCAGGTGCTATGGGGGCATGGGGCATTGGCTTGTGTGTTATGAATGAAATTGAAAATCTGGAATCAAAAGAAAAACTAGATATTCAGGATATCCTGACGGCTGAAATTGTTTCCAGGGAAGAGTTTCAATGCCAGGACCCCAAATGTAAAACATTATGTCCCATTGAGCGGACACGCTTAAAAATTGGGGATTATGATCGTATTGCGCTCACCGGCGGGGCCTGTCCAAAATATGAGGTGATGACCGGAAGTCGTCCCAAATTACCCGCCGATTTGATTAATCCATTTCAAATGCGACAATCGCTTATCAGTGCTTTTGAAAAACAATTATCCGACAGGCCAACCATTGCAATTCCATTGATTGGTCCCCTTGCACTATATTTACCCTGGGCAGCGACCTTAATTTCTCAGCTGGGATTTTCGGTTAAAATTTTAAAGTCTGACACCCTATCATTGGCTAAAGGTGAACAATTAAGCAATAGCTTTGATGCTTGCGGTCCAACAAAAATAGCACATGCAGTATGTCAAACCCAATGTGATATCATGTTTTTTCCAAAAATTTCAGACTATGATCCATCAAAAGGTCTCGGTGGAAAACCCTGTGTAACTGAACACGCCTTGCCTGATATCATCGCCCGATCTCTTGCATCCCAAAAAAGCAATGTTAAAGTATTACGTCCCAACCTTTCATTTGCCAATGGGTTAAGCCATTGGACTTTGGTTTGGGAATTATTGAAATATTCCAAAGATTTCAATGCATCAGCCATTCAACTGGGCCATGCAATTGAAAATGCCTCGATTGAGCAACATCGTTATGAACAGGAATTGATCCATATTGGAAATCAGTCCATTACAGCGGCCAGAGCCAATAACATTCCAATGGTATTGGTTTGTGGATCATTGCATGTGATTCATGATCGTGCAATTAATGCCGACATTCCCAATTTAATTCGTCAAAATGGGGCAATGGCCATTCCATCAGATTGTATCGCCATAGATGCATCGGTACCAGAACTGAAAAAGATCTACTGGGCAGATTCCAATCGGTTTTTACGTGCAGCCCTTACTGCCAAAAATATGAATGATTTGTTCCCCCTGATGATCGCATCATTTGGCTGCGGACCAACATCCTTTACTGAACAATTCTTACAAGAAATCATGAAAGGTTATCCCCATACACTTCTCGAAAGTGATGGGCATGGCGGAACAGCAGGTTTTGTAACGCGAATTCAGGCATTTATGCAATCTGTAAATCAATATCTGCAACAAGGCAATTCGATTGAAAGCAATAAGGCCGTTACTTACATGGATCATGGCAAGCATCAAGGCAAGTATCTCGATAAAAACGTAACATATGTTTTTATGTCCAGTCTGGAATATTTTGGCGATATTTTTTCTGCGGTCTATCGAGCCAATGGGTTTGACGCCACTGTTGCAAGTACTTATTCACATGATATATTATTATCAGGCAAGAAAGATTGCTCTGGAAAGGAATGTCTTTCCTATCAACTGATATGGAGTGCTTTTAAAGATTATCTGGAAAAAAATCCACCCACACAAGAAACCCGGCTCATGCAAATCACCGGTGAAATGTGTCGAGCTGCTGGTTTTGGTATTAAAGATCGTATCAATCTCGATCGTCTGGGCGCAGAAAATAATATTAAGGTTTCAACATTGAAACTTGCCGGGGGTCCGAAAATGGCGGCACAGGTTTGGACTGGATTGGTTGCATTAGATATTGTTCGTCAATTTTATTTGTATTATATGACAGAAGAAGTTCATCCCGGACAATCCAAACAATTGTATCATTATTATTCCAGACAAATTCTTCAAACCATGGAACAGCCAGCTTTTGATGGTTTACTTTATCCTGTTCAAATGGGCTGGCAATGGCTATTGATTAAGGAAATCTTGAAGCGGGCATCTGATGCATTCCTGTCTATCAGATGCAACACAAAAGAAAATCAATATCGAACTATTTTTGTAACCGGTGATATTCTCACCAAAGGCAATGATTTTGCTAATGGAGGAATATATGAGATGTTCAGTGAGCATCATATTCATGTTCTACAGGAACCGGTATGTGATTTCCTTGAGTATCTAGGAATTTATCACCCCGCGCTTATATTTGGCCGAAACAGCAGTCAGAGCATGCGGCTAATTTATCGTGCCAACATGCTTCGAATTCGCAAAGAGTTGTATCGTCCCATGCGTCAACAGCACCCCTGGTTGCCACAACCTGACATTGAAACAGCCATTGCCTGTGGAAAAAAAGTACTGGATCCCAGAGTGAATGGTGGATCTCCCATTGCTGTGGGAAATGCCTTGTATCAATGGGAACAGGGAAAAATTGATGGTATTCTTGTGACCAGTTGTTGGGGGTGTGACAATGGCTTGATTGAGGAAAGTCTGTTGCGTTACCGAAAAGACATTCCCTTTTATTTCTATTATGATGATGCCACTCCCATTGATGAACGACGTATTCATAGTTTTGCATTTCGATTACACCGAAATCTGCCAAACTAACAAGGCAAAAATTCAATGGTATACCAACAAAAAGTACAAATATTAAATAACAGACAGATTCATGGAAAGTATTATCAACTATGCCTGAAATGTGAGAATGGTTTTGAAAAAGCAATGCCAGGTCAATTTGTTATGATCCGCCTGACTGATAATTATTCTCCTATGCTACGCCGTCCATTTTCAATCCATAACGTATTTCAAAATGAAAATGGTGATTGTTGTTTTGAATTATTATACAAAGTGGTTGGCCAGGGCACCCTTCTCCTATCCGAATGCCTTGAAAATCAATGGCTTGATATTTTGGGCCCGATAGGCAATGGATTTCGGATAAAAGAGTCTTTAAGCTCAGCACTCTTAATATCAGGTGGCATCGGCATTGCCCCCATGCTTTTTCTGGCAAAATTTCTATTAAAAAACAGAATAAAATGTCATTTGATCAATGGAGGGCGGACAGAAAAAGATATCCTTTGCACAGAGCGTTTTCAATCAAAAGGGATTGACGTTTCTATTTATACTGATGATGGCAGTTTTGGTGTTCAAGGTTTTGTAACAGATGATTTAGAGACAATGATTGACAGTAAAGTGCCTGATATCCTTTATGCCTGTGGTCCACAGCCGATGCTTGCAAAGGTATCTGAAATTGCAACAAAAAAAAAGGTTTCCTGTCAAATTTCCCTTGAATCGCACATGGCGTGTGGCATGGGCGCATGTCTGGGTTGCGCAGTACCATCAGAAAATGGGCAAAAGTCATATTATCATGTTTGTGCGGATGGGCCGGTTTTTTCATCAGATCGGGTCAACATTCGGACATATCTAGAGTAGCAATTCCGCTATGTTTTTTGAACCATGATGACACTGAATAAGATGAAACAGATGAAAAAGACACTTTGATTCATGTTTTTCATCTTATTCAGTGTAATCATGGTTCAAAAAAGAAACTATGGGGCATCTAACAGATGGGGAAAGTAGTGCTTATTCTCGTTTTTGAACCATGATGACACTGAATAAGATGAAAAACATGAAAAAGACACTTTAAGATGAACGATTGTTTTAAGGTTAAGTTTTTGGAATAACCGCGCCAAGACAAAACAATTTTGGATGAGCATAAAAAAGTTTTTGTAAAAAACATGCATTTTCTTTGAATTTTCTTTTTATTCTTCCAAATTTTCTTAGAATTTTTCAGCCCTGTCAATATCCCCTTTTTGAAAATTTTTCCATTACCTCTCCCTCAATCTCACAGCTCTGACATTTCGCTTTTGTTTCCCTTTTATATTTTTGTAAAAGATTCATCATAATGCACATACAGCTTTGCTAAACTAAAATATCAGTTTTACATACTTGACGTATTACAATTAACTCGTTAAATAGTGTTTTTTTATTAATCAGTATAAGAAAAGGGATTCAATCATGACACAAAATTTTGTGCCGGTCACAAAAGAGGCACATCAAAACAAGAAAATTAAACCTGTTCGCACATTTTCATTTGCATCTGAAATCCATATGGTTTCGGTTATGATGCATGAATTTTTAAACGCAGCCACAGTCTACCCAATTGTATTTCTGGAAGACACTGATCAAGGCATTTTTCGTCCAATGGCACTTTTGGGATTGGAACCTAATGTCAATTTATATATTGATAAGGAAGACAATTGGAAAGCCCCATACATTCCGGCTATCATTCGTAGATATCCATTTGCATTGGCAAAGACACAAAATGATGATCAATACACGGTTTGCATTGATGAAGCCAGCGAAGCTGTCAACGAGGAAGAAGGTCAACCATTGTATAATGATGATGGTTCCATTGGTCCTGTTATGGAACAAGTCAAGCAATATCTCTCAGGTTTGCAGCAAATGGAAGTCCTTACCACACAGTTTTGTAAAACTTTGAAAGACAAATATATGTTCACACCTTTGAACATGCAGGTTCGAGAAGCTGAGACGCTCAAACGATTAACCGGTGCTTATGCCATACATGAGGAACGTTTGAACAATCTACCAGATAAAGATTTTTTAGAGTTTCGAACCAATAACTATCTATCAGCTATTTATAGTCATTTGACTTCTTTGGGGCAGATTAATCGTCTGGTTGAGCTTCGAAATACAAACAATTAATTTAAAAGGTTATGATTAAAGCGTGTGGATGATTCCGCACGCTTTAATTTTTTCTCTGCGGTTCTTGATACTTACTCAGAAATTTGGGGCCTAACAAAAAGGTCTCTATCAGTTTCTTTAAGATCATTATAAAATTGTGCGTGACTAACATAAATGTAAGGAGATAAAAAGATAAAGCCGATGCCGAAAGTTAGCGTACATAATAATAACCAACCGACAAAACGAAAATAAAGACAAAATAACTTCCATTTATTCCCACGCATAATTTCTTTACTTATATTTAAGGCTTCCATAGAACCGATCGAATCTGTCTCAGCAATAATGAAAAATGTCATTGAATATGATAATGCTGCGATGATTCCAGGTATAATGAAAAGTAATGACCAAAGAAAGATAAATATCATGATGAGAAGAAATGCACCTAAGCCGGTTCCAAACTTTTGAAAACCAATAAAAATTTCTGATAGATCTGTTTCTCTATCTCTTGAAATGGATAAAGCCAAACTCGCAAGCCCAATACTCATTGCCCCACTGATCAGCAAAGAAATGATCGACCCAACAATAGGAATGTATTGTAAACCAAAAGATATCACGAAATAAACAACTGCTGCTCCAACTGCCAAGCCCCAATTTCCCATTAGCTTTTCTCTGGCCTGGTACATCAGTATTTTGTTTTCAGTTGTTGATTCAACCAACATTTTATCCTCCTTTTTTTGAGATCGAAAAACTTAATTCCGGGGACACGATCCTTATTTATTAATCAATTGGCTTATGCGCCATTTTATCACTAAATAAGGTCATGTCCCCGAAATTAAAATGGGGAAATTATTTTTCGAGCATTCCTTAATGAAGCTTTTAAACCAGTGAAGACCCAAAAAATTCTTTCCTCATTACAATAACCTACCGCACGCGCAATTCAACCCGCCGATTTTTGGTATCATTGTTTTCATCGACAATTTGTGTGGCCCCAAAGCCTCTGGAGACAACGCGACTGTTGGCAATTCCCTGTTGCACAAAGTGTGGACGAATTTTTCTAAAAAGTCGGACACTTCTTTATCTTATGAAAACTCTGAAAATAATTTCCCCATTGAAAACGTTTCAATGTTCAAGAATTAAACATCATATGCGAAACCAACATTTCATTCTTTTTTGAACCATGATGACACTGAAGAGGATGAAGCAGATGAATGAAAAGTGTCTTTCTTGCATCTTCTTCATCTTCTTCAGTGTCATTATGGTTCAAAAAAAGAATGAACAAAGATTGAGGAAATTATTTAGGAACGTTCTGAAAATAAGTTCCCCATTAAATAAATGTTCATTCAGTTTTTTGAACCATGATGACACTGAAGAAGATGAATAAGATGAAATAAAGACACTTTAAATTCATTTTATTCATCTTCTTCAGTGTCATCATGGTTCAGAAACGAATCAACAAATATTGAATATTGAGGAACTTATTTTCCGAGCTTTCCTTATCATGTGTTAACAAAATCCTCATATCAAATTCTCCCATCAATGCAAGAAGATAATTCATCGCAATACATCAAATTTTTATAGAATAAATATACTTGATGAATTCAACCAATCATTGTAGACTGCACTCGACAAACACAAAGGAGTCATCATGCTACACGAATTATTCAGCATTCAAAACCGATTGGCTGCCAGCATTTCCAATGATTTTCAACGAAGTATGTATCAGCACATTAATTGGAAAAAAAGACTGATCACAATTGTCGGCGCAAGGGGAACCGGAAAAACCGCTGGTTTTAAAAAGCGGCATCTATGCCATTGCCCAGGAATATTTTATTCGTGAATCTTTTTTTGCATCACAATTGCACTCCAAATATCCGGTGTTTTCATCCATGCAGGCTGATTTTGTTGTGATGAATCAAGGCAATCCAGTAGAAATTGAAGTTGGAGGCAGGAATAAAAAGAAAAAACAGATCAAAAATATGCCATCTGCCTGTATTTTTAAAGATGGAATTGAAACCGGCCACGCCAATGTTGTGCCATTGTACCTTGCAGGCTTTATCTATTAATTGTTCATTTGACAATGCTTCCCCTTGAAATTTCATTCGGAGTCATCCGCAATCTTTCTTACTTGCCAAATATTGTACATTATGTCATTATAACAAGATAAAAAAAGGGTGCATCCAATGAGTGGGTGACAAAATAATTTATTTTTTTTGAACCATGATGACACTGAAGAAAATGATAAAGTGTTTCTTTCTTTTCATCTTATTCGACTAAGGAATGCTCAAAAAATAAGTTCCCCATTTAAAAATGCTTAACTCAAGAATTAAACA
>Ga0272440_1000712_pt1 | contig 28079 bp, 21 predicted proteins | sample SSMMMBAug17_FD_192440 | JGI IMG/M metagenome (GOLD analysis project Ga0272440, IMG submission 192440) | Marine sediment archaeal communities from Little Sippewissett salt marsh, Falmouth, MA, United States - SSM-MMB-Aug17 | ecosystem: Environmental > Aquatic > Marine > Wetlands > Sediment ... | reverse complement strand
AAGGTTCGCCCCTACATCGGGCTGGCACATAAGTAAATGAGGAATTTATTTTTCGAGCATTCCTTAGGAATGCATCCGATTCACGCGATCCATAAACATATTCAAAGTCATTTGATTGATTTTTATTTGTTGCATGAATTCGAAGCGGTCCACAGGATCGGTAAGGGCATAGTGTATACATGACAATTGATATTCAGGAATACGCGGATAGAGTCCCAATGCAAGCATTTTTTTTGCAGTTTCTTTTAAATATGGCCAGAATTCCTGGTAACTGGCACTGATTGCTGGATATCTCAAGTCAATATTTGTACGAAAATGCCATTCTTCTGGAAGAAATCCTGCAAGTATTGATGCGTATAGGCGTTGGTTGTCTTTTGGTAGGATATTCTTATAAAGACATTCGATAAACAAGGGATTGACTAATGAACCCCACTGATAAGCCAATTGACCTTTTGATGTCATTTTATTATTAGAGTCAATCCAGTTTAACTCTTGTAATAATTTGTAATAAAAGGGAATTGTCGTCTCCAATAGAAGATGTCCATAGGTACTGTCTGAGTGAAAGGCGTAAAATGTATCAATCAATTCCCTGAATCGTTTTGAGCCACGATGATGACACAATGATTCATGTTGACAGTCATTGCAGGGAATGCAATCCAGGAGAAATTTTGTTATTTGGAATTTTGTTTCAAGGCTTTTATGAGAAGATGATTTTTTTTGTTTGCTATAGTCTGTCAGTTCATTGGTCCATTTAATGCGCATGCTGTTTAAAAAAGACATTGCACTGACCGGAATACATCTGGCATGGGGAAATTCTGCCTGAACTTCCATCATCGCATCATGAAATAAAACATTGTTGCGTGCCCCCTGGGTTGCAACCAAAAAGGATTGATTCAGGTCATCCAAAGAAGATCTGTTTCGCGCGATTTTTCCCAAAACGTTGTGTAGATTCCATTTAAAATGACTTTGAAGTGTCGCTGTGCTAGAATCAAGATTTTCTTTTACATGGACAGGGGAAACATCCGGAGCATCGGTCAATATGCAAAAACAATATTGTTTTGATGTTTCATCCATAAAATCGGTTTGACTTCCTGAGCGCATCAGTAGTTGTTCGTACCATAGCGCAATATCAGTATTTTTGGCGTCGTGTTCCGGATGCGCCATAAGAATCAAACTTTTTCCACTACAATGCAATTGCCCAATGGTGTCAAGGGGCGTTAAAATGATATCCAGAGCGCCCATAGAAAAAAAGCATTCCAGCAGGTGCTGCCAGGTTTGATCGTTGAAACAAATACCTGCCCGCTTTTTCAACATCAATAAAACAAATGGGTTGTCTTTTAGATTCGGTGCATTATTCATTATGCTGACAATTTGAGGGGCAGTCATGTATTGTCCGGGGGTGGATTCTTTTTCTGGAAGTTTATTCCATAAATTAATGATGGTTGTTATTTCTGGCAATACAAATATGGCGGGTCGTAATTGTTGCGCGTTAATAAAGTCAATACATTGGAATAGAATTTTTTTTAAAGGGATGGGGGTTTTAATCGTTTTTAAATGATTTTTAACCTTGCGATTCAGTTTTTTCCGGTCCAGAAGCGGCAACCATTCTCCCTTGTGCGTAAAATAAGAAGGGACAATAATTTTTGGACAGTGCCCTTGAATAATCATACACTTTCGTTTTCGTATATTGGATAGCCATTTGGCCACATCATCAATATTTGCTCGTAAATTGATTGAAAGCACAAGGGGACTATTTGGATCTGACTCAATTAAAAGGCTTTCAAGACGTTCTCCGACAATAGAATCATCAATACGTTCGCCTTCATCAACAAAAAGAGCCGCACATTTTTTGCTGGTATCATGAAGAAACGAATCATATGATTGCATATAAATATGTTGTGATAAATAAGACGTCTGCAGAAAGGAGCGATTTTCAGGAAGTACCATCCGCATTTTTTGATCGGGACTGACATACATATTTGCAATTGCGAAAAGAATTTGGGTTTTAGGAGATGCGGGATGTATCACAAGCAGACAGTCTCTGTCTTCTTGAATATGCCGGGCGATTTCCTGCACACAATGACGAAGCTGTTGTTTTTCTGGTATCTTTTCCAAAGGCCGATTGCAAAGCTTGTGAATTTTTGAATCTATGGTGATTTTCATAATTGCAGCCACTCTGTACCAAAAAAAAAACCCTCTCGAAATTGATGTTCCGAGAGGGTTTATTTTACGTCCCCAAGGGGATTTGAACCCCTGTTGCCGGCGTGAAAGGCCGGTGTCCTGGACCAGGCTAGACGATGGGGACAAAATAGGAATGGGTCGTGCGTGGCTCGAACACGCGACTCTCTGCTTAAAAGGCAGATACTCTACCGACTGAGTTAACGACCCCTCATTTAATTAAAAATAAGATTATAACCTGATTGAAGGTAATTTGTCAACAAAAAAAATTATGTGAGTTAATTTTTTTGTTCACCTCTCGGAACTTTTTCAATTTTTCCAGAACGAATACAACGCGTACATGCCATTATTTTTTTAACCTGTCCTTGATGTCGGGCACGAACACGCTGAAGGTTTGGATTGAATCTACGTTTGTTCACATTATGTGCATGGCTGACATGATTACCAACCATTGGTTTTTTTCCACATACTTCACATATTTTTGACATGCGTACTTATCTCCTTGTCTTAGTGCTTTGACCTCTTTTGGCCATTGCCATTCGGCATTTCGCAATGTATTGAATCGATTTGTTATGAATACCAACATCTGGGTAACGAGAAATTACTACCTGAAATCGATTGAGCGCAGCTTTGTATCGCTCTGCTTTAAAATAGATTAATCCCACATAAAATTCATTTTCTGCAAGGCTCTTGTAACAAGTCATCATCTTGTTATTAGCCTCTATAGCATATTGACTTTGTGGATATTCGTGACGAATACGATCAAAATATCTTGCAGCCTGTATTGCTGATGTTTGATCTCTGTCTACAGTATCTAATTGATTGAAAAAACAGGTGCCTATTTGGTTCAGAACATAAGGCGCTTTTTCATGCGTTGGATGCAAGCGCTCAAAGCCTTCATATGCAAATATCGCATCATGATATTGTCCCAAATTGAAGTGTGCATCACCAATTCGCAATTCCGCTTTGGATGCATGCACACTGAATGGGTACCAATCAATCAAGTTTTCAAAAGATTCTATAGCCTTTGTATATTTACCTGCCAGGAATGCCTTTTCTCCTTCCTTGAGCAGTTCAATGGCTTTTTTTTCTCTTTTTGGCGGTCCGCCTGCACAGCTTATCGTGACGCATAATATGGATATCAAAATCAATTTTCCAACCATATGTTTCTTATGCAATCTGTGCATAGCGTCCTGCCTTATTTGATACTGTTAATAGATTCTTCAATTTTTGATTTTGGAACCATTCCGGTAATTCGGTCAACAGCTTCACCATTTTTAAAGAATATCAATGTTGGAATTGCCTGAATACCATAATTTGATGGTGTCACCTGGTTTTCATCAACATTGCATTTGGCAAATACAATTTCATCACCCATCTCTTTGGCAAGCTCTTCCAAAACCGGCCCTATGGCTTTGCACGGCCCACACCAGGCTGCCCAGAAATCCACAACAACCGGTTTGTCTGATTTCAGAACCTGGTTTTCAAAGTCACTATCACTAATTTCAATAATTCCTTCTGCCATAATTATCCTCTCTTTACGCATAGACAGACAGAATAATGTTGATGTTGATGCGTTGGGGGATGATGATATTTTTCACCCAACAGCGTATCTGCTATCCATGCATTTTTATTTTTTAACTATTTTTAAATAAAATCTATTTTACACAATTTTTTTAAGCAGTGCAATACGTTTTCTGTGATTCGTTTAAAAAATTCTATTATATATGATATTATCTGGAAATTGTCAAACATGTTTTTATTCAATTCTACAAAAAATTTATTGAAGCCAGTTCTTACTTGACAAAAATTCCGAACTGTGATTTGTATTGCAACACTTTTTAAATATGAAACCCAATGAAAATTACATTATTGAATCATGCAATTTTTTTGGGTAACGATTAGATTCACAGAATGGAGAAAACAATGAAACAAACATTTCAACCAAGTCGGATTAAACGTGCACGAACACATGGATTTCGCAAACGAATGTCAACTAAGGCAGGGCGAAGAATTATCAACAGACGTCGGGCACGTGGAAGAAAACGATTGAGCGCCTGATTGGTGTTTATATTTCCAAAAAACTTTCGGCTGCGCAAACGTTTTGAATTTGAGTGTCTTAAAAAAAATGGAATGTGTATTCAAAACCATTTATTTATTATAAATTATGCTCAAAACTCAACGTTTAATGCTTCAAGATTGGGGATTACCATCACCAAAAAAACAGGAAATGCTGTTGTACGAAATCGAATGAAACGTTTGGTACGAGAAACTTTTCGGAAGAACAGGCATATATTGACACAATTTTACGATATAAATGTTATCGCAAAAAGACAGGTTCGATATCAATCCAATCAACAATGTGTAGATGCGTTATTGGCGTTGTTTAAACAGATACCATAAGGTTGAAAATGTCTGACTTTTTCAAATGGATTTTAATCAAGTGGATTCGCTTTTATCAAATTGCAATATCCCCATTATTTCCACCAACGTGTCGATTTTATCCCACTTGTTCAGCATATGCCTGTGAGGCCATTTCAAAATTTGGCCCGGGCAAAGGGGTGTATTTGAGTATCCGGCGAATCCTTAAATGCCATCCTTTTCATCCGGGCGGGTATGACCCAATTTAACATTAAAATTTAACAATTGAAGGGATTGATTATCTATCCCTGGAGAATGATGAATGGAACAGATCAGGTTTCTCCTTGCAATTGCACTGTCCTTTCTCGTGCTTTTGGTATGGCAAAACTATTTTATAGAAAAACCGCCCGAACAACCGGGCGCATTAAAACAACAAGAGGCATCTGAAAGTCCTGATGCATCCAAACAAGCGGAAAATCAGAATAAAGCGCTTTTATCTGATACCAAACCGCTGCAAATAAAGCCTGAAATCCAAAATGAACAGGTTGAGCCAGAAAAGCCCGCAAAACAAATAATTGTTCAGACCCCTCTATTTGAAGTCATCATGTCTGAACGCGGCGCTGCAATCAATTCCATTACCTTGCGTAATTATAAAACGTGCCTGTCTGAGAATTCAACCTTTATGAATTTGGTTAACCTTGAGCAGCTCGGGACCGCTCTTGTTTCTTTTAAAAACAATGTCATTCCCGATTTGGATAAGGCTGTTTATGATGTACAAACATCTGAAAACATTATTCAGGTGACAAACCCCATAGATTTGAAATTTACTTACCAGTTGCCGCAGGGCATTCAAATTGTCAAAAACTATTATTTTGATCCAACATCTTATATCATCGGTCTTGCTGTTGAGATTGTCAATCCGACTGATTTTCCCATTGGTGATCAACTTCAGATTTCCATGCGCGGCCTTATACCTGAAAACGTAGGGGGATATGTTTTTGAAGGGCCGGCCATTTATTTAAATAACAGCCTTGAAGAAATTAGTCTCGACGATATTGCAGACAACGTTAAGTTTTCCGGAAAGGTATCATGGACTGCAATTGAAGATCGCTATTTTGCAAGTGCTGTGTTGCCCCTTGACGCGCATGAAGAATCGCAAGCTGTTGTTTTTCTTAACAATAATATTATTCAAATAGACCTTCAATTGCCCCATACCAATATTGCACCACAAAAGCATAAATTGTATCGTTTCGGCCTTTTCTTTGGGCCAAAAAGCCATAAACTGCTTAGTGGATTTGAAAATGATTTGCAGCACATTATTAATTTTGGATGGTTTGATATTATTGCAAGGCCCTGTTTGTATTTAATGAATCTTATTTATCAATTTATACCCAATTATGGTATTGCTATTATTTTATTGACCATATTGATAAAAATTCTTTTTTGGCCTTTGGGTAACAAAAGCTATGAATCCATGAACCAGATGCGTAAACTTCAACCCAGAATGAAAGCATTACAGGAAAAATATAAAGATGACCGCCAAAAAATGAATCAGGAATTAATGAACCTATATCGCACATATAAAGTTAACCCATTGGGCGGTTGTATCCCTATGCTTCTTCAAATTCCTGTTTTTATTGCACTTTATAGCATGCTCAACCAGGCAATTGAACTTCGACACGCCCCCTTCTTTTTATGGATTAACGATTTATCGGCGCCGGATCGGTTATTTCAGTTTGAAGGATACATTCCATTCATGCAAGAACCCTATGGAATCCCAGTACTGACAATTATTATGGGTGGAACAATGTTTCTCCAACAAAAAATGTCCCCAGCACCTGGAGACCCCAGTCAGGCAAAAATGATGATGTTGCTTCCTGTTTTTTTTACATTTATTTTTATCAATTTTCCTGCAGGCTTAGTCCTGTATTGGCTCGTCAATAATGTGGCATCTATTTTGCAGCAATACTACATTAACAAGAAAAATGAATAAATGGAGGTTAGTTGAATGAATTACATTGAATTTGTCGGTAAAAATGCTGATGATGCAGTCAGACAGGCAAGTAGAGAATTAGGCGTCGCAAAAGATAAACTAAAATATGATGTCATTTCTTATGGTTCTTCAGGAATATTTGGGCTGGTTGGATCCAAAAAAGCAAAAATTCGTGTCCATTCCCTGGATTCATATCCAAAAAGAAAAGAAAAGAAAACCGACGATAAGACGATTGATGAAGAGAACAAAAAGTTGCCTGACGTCACAAAGCCTTCTCCTGAAAAAGAAATATCCAGACGTCCAGAAGTAAAAGAAGAACAAAAACCTGAGGACAATGAAGCTGAAGAAGGCGACATTGACGTTAAAGGTGAAAGTGAAGGTGAAAGTGAAGGTGAAGAAAAGGGTGATCCTGATGATTCTCTATTATCAGATGGATATGTCCAAAAAGGATACAATGTACTTAAAAGAATTGTTGATGCCATTACTGAAGATGCAACTGTGACATCATCAGTTCAACGCGGTCAAATTTATTTTCATATTCAAGGTGGAAATACAGCGGTACTTATTGGAAAGCATGGACAGGCTCTGGATGCCATGCAGTTTCTCATTGATCGAATTGTGAACAAAGCACGTAGCAAACAAAAAGTGCGTATACGTATTGATATTGAAGGCTATCTTCGTATCAGAGAAGAAAACCTGACCAAATTGGCCCACCGCCTGGCTGAAAAAGTTAAAAAAACGAAACGACCTGAAACTGTGAGCCCCATGAATGCCCATGACAGGCGTATTATCCATCTCGCCTTGAAAAATGACAGCACATTGAAGACACAAAGTATGGGGTCTGGTTATTACCGAAAGCTCGTTATATTTCCATACCGGGGACGCAATTATGATGATGAATAGTTTTGATAATCTTATGTAAATGATTTTTTCCGGTTCTTGCTTGAGGGCGAATTATAAAGTTCGCCCTCCATTCGTTCCTGAACATACTGGTTACCTCATGCAAATTATAAAAAAGTTATATGGAAGTCCCAAAAAAAATATGAGAATGCACGTGCATTTTCCCATGTATCGCTATTTGATGATACTTACTATCGCTTCAACAATGGGACTTCAGGCATGGCGAACATTGTTTGACAATTTTGCAGTTCATGTATGTCATTTGGAAGGTTTACACATTGGCATTCTTCAATCGGTACGTGAAATTCCAGGTTTTCTGGCACTTCTGGCAATCTATTTATTGTTACTCATCAAGGAACATCGACTTTCTGCAATATCAGTGATCTGTTTGGGGTTTGGCGTTTGTGCGACTGGTTTTTTCCCCTCGTGGATGGGACTTATCTTTACGACATTGCTCATGAGCTTTGGATTTCATTATTTTGAAACCACCAATCAATCCTTAACATTACAATATTTTGACAATCAGACGTCTCCCTGGGTTCTGGGTAAACTCAAAAGCTTTGCAGCCGCATCGAATATTGGAGCAGGAATCATTATATTTATTATAGCGCCATATCTCGAATACTACGAAATGTATTTCGGCATAGGCATATTGGTTATTGTGGCGGGTATATGGGCATTTTTTCAAGACCCGGCTGACAAAAACCTTGTGCCGCAGCATAAACGCATGATATTTCGAAAACGTTATTTCTTGTTTTATTTTCTTACATTGATGGCAGGTGCACGTCGTCAAATATTTGTCGCCTTTGCTGTTTTTTTGATGGTTCGAAATTTTGAATACAGTGTCCAATTAATCTCAATATTATTTGTCACAAATAATATTATCAATTATTTTATCAGCCCTTTAATTGGAAAAGCGATTATTCGATTTGGTGAACGCAAAGTCTTATCGTTGGAATATTTCAGTTTAATGTTTATTTTTATCGCATATGCCACAGTAAAAAGTCCCTGGATTATTGCAATGCTCTATATTTTGGATCATATCTTCTTTAATTTTGCCATTGCCATCCGAACATTCTATCAAAAAATCGCCGATCCTCAAGATATTGCGCCCGGGATGGCAGTAGGTTTTACAATCAATCATATTGCGGCTGTTATTATTCCAACCATCGGTGGTATGCTTTGGATGATTGACTATCGTATTCCTTTTATTGCAGGTGCAACAATGAGCTTGATTTCACTTTGTGCAGTCCAATGGATTGATACTCAACTGGAGCACAACACATAGTATGAGAACATTCAAACCCCCCATCCTTCATACCTATCTATTGCGTGAAATTATCCCACCATTTTTTGTCAATCTGATGGTATTTTGCTGTATATTTTTAATATCACGCATGCTTGAAGTGACCAAATTGATTGTCAATTATCAAATGAATTTTTTTTCGGTCATAAAAATTGTCATCCATACCATCCCTGCATTTTTAATTTTTGTATTACCCATGTCAGTTATGATGGGCGTTTTATTGGCACTCTTGCGCCTATCAAGTGATAATGAAATCCTTGCCATGAAATCTGGCGGCATTCATATTTTTCGATTATTCCCACCGATCCTTTTTTTTGCCATTATTGGCAGCGTTCTAACCTTATTTATGACCATTTATGGCGAACCGGCATCTCGACTGGCAACCAAACAATTACTGATTCAGATGGTACGTTCCAATTTGAATGTAGGATTAAAAGAACGTACATTTAATGATCGATTCAAAGGGGTCATGATGTATGTCAATAATATTGATCCAAAAACCGGTGTACTGACACATTTATTTGTTCAGGACCATCAGGATGAACAAAGGGTTCGGGCCATTTTTGCTGAGACAGGAAAAATTGTATCTGATAGTAAAGCCGGACGATTTCAACTTCAATTGAACAATGGCACAATCAACCAGGTGGATCAGGACCAGGCATCGGTATACAGTGTAAATTTTGATCAGTATTTTTTTAGCCTGGATATTGATCAACTGATAAAAAATGCTCAAAAAGATACAAGAAAATCATTTAAGGAAATGACCCTTTCAGAGTTAAAGGAAAGCTTTAAGTATAAAGATTCGGAATATGTGCTTCGTTTGATCACCTATCATAAAAAATTTGCCATCCCCTTTGCCTGTATTGTATTGACATTATTGGCGATGCCATTGGGAATTGCAACACAAACACGAAAACGATCTTATGGTGTCATATTGGGATTAATTTTCTTTTTGATTTATTATGTGTTGCTGAGTATCTCTTTAGGGATGGCAGAGACCAGCGGGTTGCCACCTGTATTATGTATTTGGACGCCAAACGTGTTGATAACCATTTTGGCAATTTACCTGTTGATTCGTGCGACGAAAGATTAAAAAACGCTATGGCACAACCTTTTTTTCAAACAATGCACACGCGAAAATTATATTTACCAGATCTTGTGATCACATGGGGCGTACTCATATTTTTTGTCTCTATCATTCTGGCATACTGGCTGCTGTTCACCCCGATTACTGTTTATAAATTCAGCAACGATATCCATGTACACCCTGAAAGTACGCTTATTCAAAAAATGATCCCTGATGTCTGGTCGAAGCGGGTGCATAAGCGAAGAATTATTCAGCGACGTATTCTTGCCAAATTCAACCCATCTGCCTCTTTATATATCCAACCAGGTCAACATGCATGGATACGAATGATTCATTTAAAAAGAACAGCGTCTTTGTCTATTCCATCAGTTGTTATTGATGTGCGCAAATCCAAAGATCAACAACAAACTGTTTTGGTCACTTTGAAAGCAGAATATGATGCTGCTCATGCAAATCCTTTTAAAAATGCCATTGGGGGTGAGGCAATAATTGAGGTAGACAATTTGAGCCCTTACAAACGTTGGTTTCCATCAAATTTTATTACAATTAAGTAGCCTTTAGCAGTTATGGCAGCAGTTGTAAAAAACAATCCGCACTGATAATATAACTGTCAGGTGAAACCTGTTTGATAATACTGGATTTTTCCAACAATTGAACAGCTAATTTAACCCCAAGCCGATCTTTAAAATAGGTTAAATGTCGTGAAAATGTCGTATCACTTTTTTTGCACTCTATGAGAATTAAAGGTGAATCTTTTTCTGTTATAAGAAAGTCAACTTCTTTCCCATCTTTCGTGCGGACAAAAAAAAGGGCATAATCTCCAAGACCCCATTCGTTCCAGGCAGAAATAGCGCGTGATAATTGAACCGCAATAAAGTTTTCAAAACGTTTTCCAGTATCTTCAACAAGCCCCCAGTCCCAAAAATAATATTTTTTATCCTTGAGAATGGATCGAGAAATTTTCTTTGAATAGGGGGGCACTTCAAACAAAATATACACGAGTTTCAGAGCAGTCAGCCAATTTTGAACAGTTTGATGCGAACATTCTAATGTTTGCCGTATATTATTGAGTGAAAGTGTTGATGTTACACGTTCTGGTAATAAATACACAAGCGTTTGCAATTTTGAAAGATTGCTAATTTTTGATAAATCACGAAGATCTTCTTGTGTTATCAAGGTAATATGATCTTTTTGCCATCTGCGATAAAACGTTTGTGTGCCATTTGAAACAGGTTCAGGAAAACCTGTAAGTGTTAAAAGATGCGTACAGGCTTCATGGAACTCTTTTGAAGGACTTTCAAGATGAAAATGGTTGGCATTTGGATGCCATATGTCTGTGAAGCATATGGATTTTCCTATCATATCATTGGGATGTAAGGGATACATTTTAGATAGAAAGTATCGTCCAACCAGGCTGTCGCCTGATGCCCGAAAGTAGTCCAGGCGTGCACTTCCTGTAATGATAAACCTGAGTGCATGTTTTAAATCGTCATAATATCCTTTAAGCAAATTTTTCCATTTCGTATATTTATGGATTTCATCAAATACGAGCCATTGACGTTCCTTTTCAATAACAAGGTCGCCGGGTGGAATTGGCCTTACCAATGTTTCAAGAAAAAATAATGGATTCTTTGCAAATTTCTGTTTCAGATACATGCTGTCCCAGTTATGATAATGCTGTGTTTGGTTCACTTTTCGTAAATGATTCTGTACTAAAGTGGTTTTTCCAATCTGACGTGGACCGCAGATAAATGACATTCGATTGAGCAAATAATCTTTTGACAATGCCCATTGCTGAATTGTATGTTGTATATTCATGCGACCATTTTACATGGAACTGAAAAATAGTCAAGACCATTTTTCAGTTCCATGTAAAATGGTCGCTTTTGCTTATTTATCTGGGGCTGACGGGCTAAGCAAACCCTCAGGGAGCCTCGTTCCCACGCTCTGCGTGGGAACGCATATTGGACGCTCTGCGTCCCCTGTGCTCGCATCGCGGTCGTCCCAACACAGAGGACGCAGAGCGTCCAGGACGCATTCCAACGCAGAGCGTGGAAACGAGAGGCTTTGCTTTAGCCTGACGGCAATGGGCTGACGCCCCAGGCTACAAAGATATAAGAAAGCGATCATAAGTTTTCGGGTAGATCGTAGTAATCGAAATCCAGCCAATGTCCGAAACCAATGTAGGGGCGAACCTTATGTTCGCCCGCCGAACATCAATCGTTTGTGAACCTATGATCGCATACTTACAAGCCTTAACTGTTCCAAACTTAGCCTTGACAATAACAGTAAATGAAGATATTGTTTTTCATTCTTGAACAAAGGGGCGCATTCCCAAAAAGTCGGAAATTCGGTTTATTGTATTACTTATATTTGAAAAATCAAGAAGGGTTATATTTCAGTAAGGAATGCTCGAAAAATAAACTCCTCATTTACTTATGTGCCAAGAACGTGTAGGGGCGAACCTTGTGTTCGCCCATCGTACATAGGAACGAAAGCGTTATTAGTTCGAGGGCGAACATAAGGTTCGCCCCATAGCCGTCAGGCTAAGCAAACCCGCTCGTTCCCACGCTCTGCGTGGGAATGCATATGGGACGCTCTGCGTCCCCTGTGCTCGTAACTCGGTCGCCCAATACAGAGGACGCAGAGCGTCCAGGATGCATTCCCACGCAGAGCGTGGGAACGAGGCTCTCTGCGGGTTTGCTTAACCTGACGGCTATGAGGTTCGCCCCTACATCGGGCTGGCACATAAGTAAATGGGGAACTAATTTTTCGAGTTTTCCTAAGTGGAAAAAGTTACATCAAAAAAATTCTATCATGGAAATCACAAAAGTACAGAATAATCCTTTGTTATCTGGATAGTGTGTGATGCTTCAGGCGAATACCCTGTTATCATAGATAAATCAGATATGTAATATGGATAAAAAAGAAAACAAATACGCACAATTAGCACTAACAGTAAGGAGATAGGATCTTTCAGGAGATCGTAAGATCACCTTGTGAACTTATCTTTTTATTTCGTATTTATCCATACAAAACGTTCATTAAATTGAACAGATAAGGACAAAAATAAATGTCAACATTATCTTTAACAGAACGAAAAAAATTTTATAACAAGGTGACATATCATCCCAAAAGTGCATGGGATAATATCCATTCTAAAGATACACATAAGGTCGTCGAGCTATCTGAAAATTACAAATCATTTATAAGTAAAGCCAAAACAGAACGTGAAGTGATTCGTCAAATTGAAACCACGGCCCAGAGAAATGGATTTCGTGAAATAGGAAAAAAGAATAAACAAATTTGTGTAACAAGACATGGCAAATGCCTTGCACTTGTTGTTTTAGGGAAAAAACCGATGAATCATGGCATGCATATCATTGCAGTTCATGTGGATGCACCCCGACTGGATCTGAAACCCAACCCCCTGTTTGAAGATATCGACCTGACCATGTTAAAAACGCATTACTATGGTGGAATTCGAAAATATCAATGGTTGGCACGTCCTATGGCGATTCATGGTATTATTATTAAAAGGAATGGCGCACCATTTGAATTTGTTATGGGAGAAAATGAAAATGATCCTGTCTTTACAATTCCGGACCTCCTACCCCATCTGGCAAAAAAAGTGCAGGATAATAAAAAGATTTCCGATGGTTTTGAAGGTGAGAAGCTTAACCTTATTGTTGGAAACACACCATTGGGTGATGATCGCATGAATGAACGCTTTAAGGCAAATATTTTAAAATATCTATATGATCGTTTTGAAATGGTTGAATCTGATTTTATCAGTGCAGAGCTTGAGGTTGTTCCTGCCGGCCCTGCACGTGATGTTGGCATGGATACCAGTATGGTTGGCGGTTATGCCCATGATGATCGTTCATGTGCCTTCTGCGCAATTGAAGCCATTCTTGAAATAAAAAAGCCGCAGTATACATCAATGGTTTTATTCTATGATAAAGAAGAAATTGGAAGTGATGGTCACACCGGCGCAAAATCTCTTTTGCTTGAGCATGTTGTTCGAGAATTGGCATATACGATAAACGATAAAGCTGATGAACGTTTTGTTTACAATGCATTGTTAAAATCGCGTGCCCTTTCAGGAGATGTGAATGCGGGGATTGACCCGAATTATCAGGATGTTCACGAAAAGCGGAATGCAGCGGTATTGGGTCGGGGGGTCAGCCTGATGAAATATACAGGCAGCAAAGGAAAATATGGTTCCAATGATGCCAATGCAGAATATATCGGCTGGTTAAGAAAATTATTCAATGATCGAAAGATTATCTGGCAAACAGGTGAAATTGGTAGAGTTGATGAAGGCGGCGGAGGAACCATTGCAAAGCATCTGGCCGCCTATGGCATGGACATTATTGATTGCGGCCCTCCAATCTTATCCATGCATTCTCCTTTTGAATTGATCAGTAAAGTCGATCTATATATGACGTACTGTGCATATCGTGCATTTTTTGAGTCAAAAAAATGAATAAAATTTCTTTGATCATTATAGTTGTCGGAATTCTATGGGGTCAGGTTCATGCATCCTTGGCGTCGTCAAAAGGATTTTTGAATCATATCAAGTCACATGATGCCATTTATGTAATGGATGATAATGACCATGAAATCCTTCAAAAGCATGCGGATCAGCTTTGTGTTCCTGCTTCAATTTTAAAAATTATTACATCTCTGGCAGCCTTTCATTATTTAGGTTTGGACTATCGCTATAAAACGCAGTTTTATAGAACTCAGGATAAATATCTGGTTGTCAAAGGGTATGGTGATCCAGTTTTGGTTTCTGAAGAATTAGAAACGATCGCATATAAAATTCAAAAACAATATTGGCGGTTTTCAGGAATTCGTCTGGATGCCTCATATTTTCAATCCGATATTCGCGTACCCGGAACCACACGTACTTATAATCCCTATGATGCACGAAATGCAGCGCTGTGTGTAAATTTCAATACAGTCTGTTTTCAACGCACACGTAAAGGAAAATTGGTTACTGGTGAACCACACACCCCGCTCATTCAATTTGCACGAAATAAAATCAGACATTGGATACCTGATGGTCGTGTTAATTTATTTCGTCAACATAAAAATATTGTTCTTTACGCCGGCCATCTCATGCATTATTTTTTAATAAAACAGGGCATAGATATTCCTGAAAACATTCAACAGGGGACAGTTGATCAAAAAGATGAATTGCTATTGACACACTTATCCGGCGCAACAGTCGAAGAAATTGTGTCCATGCTATTGAAATTTTCCAATAACTTCATTGCCAATCAATTGCTATTAAGCATTGGTGCAAAGGTTCATGGCCCGCCAGCCACCCTGGAAAAGGGCGCTGCGGCTGTCAAATTATTTGCAAAAAAACAATTGGGCATCAATCAATTTAATATTGTTGAAGGATCGGGGATATCACGCAGAAATAAAATTTCTGCCAGACAGATGATTAAAGCGGTTAAAGCATTTGCACCTTATAAACATCTTCTTGAAAAAAAAGATAATCTTTTTTTTAAAACAGGAACATTGAATGGTGTAAGAACACGTGCGGGATTTATTCAAATTAACGATCAAGACATTTTTCCTTTTGTTGTAATGCTTAATCACAAAAACGTAAATAATTATCTTGTTAATCATGTAATTAAATCATTAAACAGATATTTGGCATCAAAAAATGACAAGTAACTTTGACTTTATTCGCCCCCAATTTCCTCTGCTTTATGAATATGGATTTTTTTCAGAAAAATATCTGTTTGAAGATCCTGACAGCAGTCTTGTACAGTTGCGTAAGTTTTCGGAAATATGTGTCAGGGAAATATATCAACGCAATGCGGTTCCTGTAGATGATCAAACCTTTTATCAAATTGCCACACATATCCAATTCTACAAAATGGTTCCTGAGAATATTTATCGATCAATTAACTATTTGCGAATTGAAGGCAATAAAGGTGCGCATCCCAAAAAGGATGAACATGATCAGCGAATATCCACTGATCAAGCGGTTCATGCCTTAAAAGAGGCATTTCGTATTGCCTGTTGGCTCTTTCGAACCTATGTATCTAAAGACATTAAGCTGCCAATATTCCGCCTTTCTCGGGTGAATAACCCTGATGAAATGAAATGGCGCGCACAGCAGGGAGATCCCAATGCACAATACAGCATTGCACTCAAGCATTATTATGGCAGGGATGTTGAACAAAATTTTCAAATCGCCTTTTACTGGTTTCGAGAGTCCGCAGTTCAAGGACATTCAAGAGCACAGGCCTATTTAGGCGCAATGCTCTTGTTTGGCAAAACAATCAAACAGGACAGGGAACAGGCTATTGAATGGATTAAAAAGTCGGCCAATACTCAGGAACCTTTTGGTATGACACTTTTGGGTCAAATCTATCTTGAAGGTGATGGTGTTGAAAAAGATCCTGTAACAGCTGTCAAATGGCTGACAAAGGCAGCAGAATTTGAAGATCCTGTTGCCCAGATTTGCCTGGGGCAACTGTATTTATATGGAAAGGGCGTTGAAAAAAATCTGGAATTGGCTTTTCAATGGACTTTTCGGGCAGCTCAGTTTGATGATCCTGTCGCTTGTGGCCATCTGGGATTGTTTTATGAGGAAGGCCTGTATGTCTCCCAGGATTTTGATCAGGCCTATTACTGGTACAAAAGAGCTGCAGATAAAGGATTGACAGAAGCTCAGGCTGCAATTGGTCTATATCATCTCAAAGGGGTTGGATGTGATTATGATCAGGAACTGGGTATTCAATTGCTCAAAACAGCCGCCAAAAAAGGAAGTTTGAATGCCTATTTGAATATTGGTTTATTCTATAAAGAAGATCGTGACTACCCGGAAACAATCAAATGGATGAAAATGGCTGCTGAAAAAGGAATGTCTGAAGCACAATATGAACTGGCAGATACCATACTTATGGCCCTTGAAGACAGAATTCACACAGGTATGACTGCAAATGATGCCCGCTTGTGGATGAAAAAAGCTGCCAATCAAGGACATCCTCAAGCTCAACAGGTGATGGTTGAATTACGTAAAAAAGAGGAAGATACCCACCGCCAATTGGCTGTTGCATTGGATGCATTTCGACAAAATGTTCAAACCTTTTTTCGAAATGCGCGAATAGCAAATGTGGGGCGCAATGATCCCTGTCCATGTGGAAGCGGAAAAAAATATAAAAAATGTTGCTTAAAAAACGCTGTAAAAGGTGCGTGAGGTCCTTAAAACATTTTTTTAGCCCCCCTGTTTTAATATCAAAACCCTTAGGAATGCTCGAAAAATAAATTCCTCATTTACTTATGTGCCAAGTACGTGTAGGGGCGAACCTTGTGTTCGCCCATCGTACACAGGAACGAAAGCGTTATTAGTTCGAGGGCGAACATAAGGTTCGCCCCTACATCGGGCTGGCACATAAGTAAATGGGGAACTTATTTTTCGAGTTTTCCTTAATCCTGATAATGATCAAAGTAGCGCACTGAGACGATCCTTGATAATATTTTCAGCTTCAGTAACAATTCTTTCTATAAGCGTTTGACATGTAGGAATATCATGAATTAATCCGGCAACCATGCCGCATGACCACACACCCTTTTCAACATCACCATCGGTCATTATTTTCGGATAGACACCAACAACTTCATCTATGATATCTTCAAACTTAATATCTTTGCCAAGTCGTGCTTCTTTGTTAAGAAGGCTTTCAACCGCAGAATTATTTAAAACACGTTCGGTATTTCGAAGTGGACGCATGACCAGACGCGTGTCGCGTTCTGATGCAGATAATATCGCCTGTTTGACATTTTCATGAACAGGTGCTTCCTGTGTTGCAATAAATCGTGTGCCCATATTGATACCTTCAGCGCCTAAGGCCAAAGCAGCAGCAAGACTGCGTCCATCAGCCATACCACCTGAAGCGACAAATGGAATTTTTAACTTATCCGCAGCGCAAGGTAATAATACCATATTGGGGATATCGTCTTCACCAGGATGCCCGCCGCATTCAAAACCATCAACTGATACAGCATCGCAGCCGATTGATTCGGCTTTCAGGGCATGACGTACTGAAGTGCATTTATGGATGACTTTAATACCAGCATCTTTTAATAAAGGCATGTATTCTTGAGGATTACGACCGGCTGTTTCAACGATTGTTATGCCACCATCAATAATGGCTTTTATGAATCCTGGATAGTCAGGTGCAGCCACTGTAGGAAGAAACGTCAGATTAACGCCAAAGGGTTTATCTGTCAATTTATGACAGCGCTCAATCTCTTTTAAAAGATTTTCAGGGGTTTTTTGGGTAAGGCCAGTAATAATTCCGAGACCTCCTGCATTTGATACTGCGGATGCAAGTTCTGCAAACCCAACATAATGCATTCCCCCTTGAATGATCGGATGTTGAATGTTAAATAATTTTGTAATTTGTGTCTTCATTAAATAATCCTTATCTTTTATTAAGCACATAACCTGAACCAAATTTTCAGATTATCACTGAATGTAATTCAATATGAAATACAAAATGTTCTAGAATTGTAAATGGTTGGGATATTCGACTGGTCGGAAACCAGTCGAATATTTTTATGGTAAGATACGCCAGGTTTGTTTTTTGATTACTGTATGACAGCTTCCACCCGACGATTCAATGATCGGTTTTCTTCAGAATCATTGGATACTGCCGGTCGTGTAAAACCAAATCCTTTGGTGGAGAGTTGACTCTCTGAAACGCCTTCCTTGGTTAACACTTTTTTGACATTATTTGCCCGCTTTTCTGACAACACCTGATTGTAATCAACCCCACCGGTATTATCAGTATGTCCTTGAAGTTCTATACGTAAATAAGGATTGGCTTTGAATACATCAACCGCATTCATCAGTCTTTGTTTGAACAGCTGTTGAACAGTTGCCTTATTCCAATCAAAATAGATTGTGTTAATATTCCAGCAGCCATCCGCATTAACGACTGCGCCATCAGGCGTTCGATTGCATTTATCTTTATCATCGGAAATGCCATCACCATCAGAATCGGAAGCTTTAATGTTCATTTCCAAGAGACCTTCTGTTGATCCAGCAAAGAATATACTTTGAACAAACGCTTTTATGGCCTGTTTTGAATTCAATTTGCTGGCTGCTACAGCAAATCCACATGCCGCCTTTTCAGGTAATTGATTCATGTAAGTCGCGCCCTTTGGATGATTTCCAACACGAATCGTATACAAACATAGACGATCTCCATAATCTGATCCAATGATTTCAGCTGATTTCAATGCATAGTTATTACTCGACATCCCATCGCTGATAATAATCATTGCAACATTACCTGACGCTGATTTGAGATCGTATTTGCCGGCATTCATTGCCGCACTCATGGAAATATTACCTTTAGCAGTTGTAACATCATTCACAGCCATTTGAAATTCATGCGGATTATGGCGTGAAAGTCCATATATTAACTGTGTGGTACTGGAAACAGTTCTCAAACCACAGGTTAACTCCAAATGCTTAAGTTCATGGTTCAACATTGTCAGCACATTTTTGGATACATCCAGTTTTTTCTGTCCAAATGCCTGGTCGCTCATTGTTGACGTGGCATCAAATATTACCAGCAACGTCTCAATTCGCTGAACCGCATCAGATTTAATGCCCGGATCAATTTTCTTTTTACTAAAATATGAACACGCTGAAACAAGTGTACACATCATAAAAATTACAGTTAATTTGCCCCAAAATTTCATAATAATCTCCTTCTTTTTTCTAATAATTTCAAATATGAGCAATTTGTCATTTTCTTTTTACCTGTTCATTGTACTCAAACAAGCAAATAACGAATCGTTAATTTTGGCTCATTACGTTTAATTTTTCAGAAGCAATATATAAAACATTGGTTAAATGTCAATATATTTTATTTAAAAAAAAGACTAACAAATAAAAAAGCTATTTTATTCATTGACTTTTTTTATCATGTAAAAAAAATTTCATGCGAATTTAATAAAAGGCGTATAAAATTTCAGCGTATTCTTATGCGACATTTTCAATGCTTGTTTTTAACAAACAACACGCAATCTGATTATTGGGACGTCCATCAGAATCGTAAGAAATATTTCCTGGCTGAATCAATTTATTCATGACACACCCTTCTGGAATATCCAGTTGAAAAAGTTGGCTTTCATTGATCGGGGGCATGGGGGTCAGCTTATTTTCCATAATTTGAAAACTATGCATGGGATAATCTTCACATAAAGGGCATTGATAAACCCTGCCATTGGGAAACACAAAATAATGCTCTGAAACACGACCGGCACATTCAAATGTATCTTCAGTTTCAAGAAAGACCTTTGGGTATATTACTGGAATGCCAATCTCTGCAACTTTCTTTGCAATTGGAGGGACATGTGTTTTCCAATCTTGATATGAAACCTGTAAATCCCTTCTATCATTCATTTGTGCTGACTTACCACGAATACCAATAATTTGAATGAAAAACTGTTGAATATCCAATGTGGCAATTAATGATGGCATCATGTGTAAGGCATTCAAATTCATTGTGCTGACAGTATAAATCAGGCTTACTGAAAAGCCTTTGTTTCTGGCATCATGAATTCCCTTCAGGCAGTGTTCAAAAGCGCCTTTACCTCGAATGCGATCATTGATAGGTGCATCAGGACCATCAAGACTGAAACTAAAAAAGTCAACATCAGTTGTTGTAACTTTATTGAGTATATCACAAAATAAATATCCATTGGTATCCACAGTGATAGAGCGATACCCAGTTTTTCGCGCATATTTGATTATTGAATGTAAATCTTTATGAAGAGTGGGTTCACCGCCAAGCAAAACCAGATCTGTATGGTCTTTTTTGAGAAGGTCTAACCATTTTATAGCCGTTTCAAAAGGAATTGACCCTGAACCATGTTGCTCAGGGTCAATATAACAATGTTTACAAGATAGATTGCATTGTGTTGTAATATGAAAAAAAACACTTCGCGTATTGCGCTTAAACTGAATCGTTGGTTTCATTGAACTTCCAGGGAATCCTTTGAAATGTTCTTATCAAATGAAACAGGATACGAACCATCAAAGCACGCTTTGCAAAAATTTGTCTCAGGCTCTGGTGTACAGGTTGATTTTAGCAAGCCTTCGATACTAATATAATGAAGGCTATCCAAACCGAGAAAGTCTTTAAGTTCAGATTCGCTTTTACTGGCAGCAATTAATTCGCCACGTGTTGAAAAATCAATACCATAATGGCAGGGAAATCTGTGTGGCGGGCTGCTGACCCGCATATGAATCTTATTGACACCCAATTCGCGAAGGGTTTTTACACGTGTTTTGATGGTCGTGCCGCGTATGATAGAATCTTCAACAATAATAATATCTTTACCTTTAAGTACCTCTTTTACAGGATTTAGTTTCACCCGAACACTAAAATCGCGCATACTTTGGGTCGGCTGAATAAAGGTTCTTCCCACATAATGATTTCGAATCATTCCCATTTCAAAGGGTATTCCTGATGTTTCAGAATAGCCAATTGCAGCATAAGTGCCTGAATCAGGAAATGGCATGACCAGGTCTGCATCAACAGGGGCTTCTTCTGCAAGACACCGCCCATGTGATTTTCGTATTTGATACACATTTTTACCATCAAAAGTGCTATCCGGCCTGGCAAAATAAATAAATTCAAAAATACAAAATGCGCGCTGATTTCCTTTAGGCAGTTGTATTGACTTGATTCCGGTATCACTAATTATAACAATCTCACCCGGCTCCAAGTCACGAATAAAATCTGCCTGAACCAGGTCCAATGCACATGTTTCTGAGGCCAAGACAGGCTTTCCCTGTAATTCTCCCAGGCATAAAGGCCGAAATCCATAAGGATCTCTTATTCCAACCAGCTCCCCCTTGCTTGTGAGCAATACAAAAGAAAAGGCGCCTTTTAAACATGACACTGAGCTGATCAATGCAGATTCAAGGCCCAATTTCATATTCTTTACAAGCAGATGCAAAAATAGTTCGCTGTCTGTTGTGCTTTGAAGGATAGAGCCGGAATCTTCAAGCTGGTTTTTTATTTCAAGTGCATTGACCAGATTACCATTATGCGCCACAGCATAGGTGCGTTTACGATGTCGTACCATAAAAGGCTGCGCATTGATAAGAGTCGATCCGCCGGTTGTTGAATATCGAACCTGTCCGATGGCAGAATGCCCTTTTAACGATTCCAGATGGTTCAATGTAAACACATCTGAAACCAGCCCCATATTTTTGTATGTCTGAACACCAGTGCCATCAAAAACTGCAATGCCGGCACTTTCCTGCCCGCGATGCTGAAGCGCATATAAACCGAAATATGCCAGTTTGGCAGCTTCGGAATGATTGTATATTCCAAAAATACCACAGGCTTCCCTAGGTTTTTCAAATTCATTGCCAGATATTACATTCATTTTTTTCTCTATAATAAAGAATTGACCTTGATGGGTATGACATATTGGGCGCATTCTTCAAAAAGTCAGGCATACTTGTGAATTTAGGAAAACTCGAAAAATAAGTTCCCCATTTACTTATGTGCCAGCCCGATGTAGGGGCGAACCTTATGTTCGCCCTCGAACTAATAACGTTTTCGTTCCTATGTACGATGGGCGAACATAAGGTTCGCCCCTACACGTTCTTCGCACATAAGTAAATGAGGAATTTATTTTTCGAGCATTCCTTAATCAATCAACAATCGGAGTCAAACCGATATCCGAGAACGTAGGTTTTTTAAGGTTATTGAATGAATAAACCTATAACGTAATGTCCGACTTTTTGGGTAAAATGCGTCCTGACATATTTCAACCCTTGTTTTAAGAATAAAGCAAGCACCTATAGTCAATATGTTTATAAAAAGCAAGATGATTTTATTAAAGTGAATAAAACATTTGTTGATGTGTTGATTCAATGGAGTCACTTCTGGGCACGCATCACATTTTTTAAGTGATCTTTACTATAAGGTTTGACAATAAAAGCATTGGCTCCCGCATCCATGCATTTCTGCTTATCACTTTTTAGATCTGATGCACTGATGACAATAATTGTTATATGATGATTTTTGATATTTGATTCAGGATTTCGAATCATTTTTGTAAGCTCAATAGCAGACATATCTGGCATATACAGATCAGTTAACACTTGTGAATATTCGTTTTTTGAAAGTTTGATCAGTGCCTCATTGCAATCGATTGCAATATCGGGATTATATCCAAGTTCTGATACAGTATTCTCTGCAATCATTTGGTTAATAACTTCATCATCAATGATCAATACATTCTGTTTATGAGGAATGGTGTCAGACACTTCTTTTTCAATTCTTTTGAGATTAAATGTATGTTCCATCAGATTTAAAAGGGCATTATAATGTACCGGTTGAATCAAGAAATTATCTAACATATTCGTGCTGTCTGCTCCAATTTTATTGAGAAAGATCCAAAGGGCATCATTGGTCGCGTTAGCCTCTTTAAGCCTGTCTTCAATTAAGACAATATCATCATCGTAAATCTCTTTATCGACAAAGATAAACTGGCATTTGGTCTTATAAATATTGAGTTCACTCAGCAATGAAATGGTTTCAATGGAATCTTTGGCCTCATGGGTTTGACAATAAATAGTACGTAACAGATTAGAAAATGCCTGACGTGGTTTGTCATGCGGATGGATAATCAATGCATTGACCTGTTCAAGGGTTTTTTTATACGCCTGATGGGTTGGTTCAATGTTTTGCTTGGGTAAAACTGCGGTAAATTCGAATGTCGTTCCAACGCCTTCCTCACTATAAACCTGAATGGAGCCTTGCATCAATTCAACAAGTTGTTTGGCGATAGACAGGCCCAAACCCGTTCCACCATATTGTCTTGATGTCGATGCGTCAAGTTGGGCATAAGGTTTAAACAATTGACTCAGTTTACTTGAGGCAATGCCTTTTCCAGTGTCTTGAATTATAAACCGAAACATGTCTTCTGATTGCTTCTGCACACAAATGGACACTTCACCTTCATTGGTGAATTTGATGGCATTGTTGACCAGATTGATTATTATTTGACGTAATCGATTGGAATCACCAATCACTACAGTATGAATATTTTCTGGAATAATACAGGCGTATTCCAAACCTTTTTTATATGCCTCAATGGCATAGATATCTGAAATATTTTCGAGAAGTTCCCTTAAATCAAATTGAATATGCTCCAGTTCCAATTGTTGCGCTTCAATTTTGGATAAATCAAGAAGCCCATTAATCAAACAAAGTAAAGCGTTTCCCGCCTGTTTGGCGGTGTTAACATAGTTTTTTTGGATTTGTGAAAGATCTGATTTAAGGAGGATATCCATTACATTCATAATGCCATTCATTGGTGAGCGAATGTCATGACTGATATTGGCCAAAAAATCACTTTTCGCGGCATTTGCTTTTTCTGCACTTTTGATTGCCATCTTAAGTTCGATCTGGGTTTTAACCCGCATGAGTAATTCATTGGTATTAAAAGGCTTGGTAACATAATCCACTGCTCCCAATTCAAATCCTTTAATGATATCTTCAGACTGGGTCCTAGCAGTTAAAAAGATGACAGGGATATCTTTGGTTTCAGGTTTGGATTTTATAATGCTGCAAATTTCATAACCATCAATTTCAGGCATCATAATATCCAGAAGGATCAGATCCGGAAGGTTCTTTTCTATAGCATGGACAGCCTTGGAGCTTTCGGTCAATGCTAATATTCGGTAACCTTTGCTTTTAAGAACCTGTCCCAAAAGTTGGATGTTTTTGGAAACATCGTCTACAATCATAATAAGCGGTGGCTCCATTAAAAATCTCCTTACGTTTTTTCAGAAAATTCCTAAGGAAAACTCGAAAAATAAGTTCCCCATTTACTTATGTGCCAACCCGATGTAGGGGCGAACCTTATGTTCGCCCTCGAACTAATAACGCTTTCGTTCCTATGTACGATGGGCGAACATAAGGTTCGCCCCTACACGTTCTTGGCACATAAGTAAATGAGGAATTTATTTTTCGAGCATTCCTAATCAATATAAAAGGGGTTGTATCCTGGAAAAAATATTAACCGGATTGTTTTATTATTACAGAAAATTTTTTCAAAACCTCATGCAATTTTTCAATATCGAACATTTCAGTCAAGGAAAGCACTTCATCAGCCCAATCCATAATAAGACTACACTTATAAGGAGCGACAATCGCTTTTATTTCATTTGCAATACGTTCCACTTCATCGATCAATATGCCTTCATTCAAATGCATGATAATATTGGGTTCATAAACTTGAATTTTTTTGATCAAATCAGGTGCGATATCCATGCAGGTCGCGTAAATGGTCTCTGCTTCCTTTGAATCACGATCCGATAATTCGTCATGATAGGGTATATATTTCTTTAGAATCTCAACAATATCTTTCTGCCTGACCGGTTTGGTAAGATAACCTTCATATGTAATTTTATCTAATTCCATTTCAGTATCTTTCATGGCTGAGGCTGAAAGAATGATCACTGGAATATGTTGGGTAGAAATATCAGATTTAAGTTTTTGCGTGGCTTTACAACCATCCATAATAGGCATCTTGATATCCATAAAAATGATATCTGGCTGCGCCTTTTTTACCTTTTCAATAGCTTCTAAACCATTTTTAGCAGTAATGACGTGAAAGTTATAATCTTCCAAAAAACTTTCCATAAAAATCAGATTGTTTATTACATCATCAACAATCATAATTTTGGCAGAATCGAAAACGATATGCTCTAATGTATGTTTTTCACGAACTGACTCAGACGTATCAGAATTTTTGGTAAATAATGCGACAGAAATATCGTTTAATTCAAACTGAAACAAAGAACCTTTGTTGACCTCACTTTCAATCCTGATTGAGCCATTCATCATTTCAATAAGTCTTTTTGTGATTGCCAGCCCCAAACCTGTTCCACCATGTTCTGACAATTTTTGGCCATCCTGTTGTCTGAACGATTCAAATATGACGTCCTGCTGTTCTTTGGAAATTCCAACACCTGTATCCCGAACACCAACAATAAGTTTGCACTTGCTTGTATCTTGTTCGTTACATGCATGTTTGACAAATACAGATACTGCTCCTTGTTTTGTAAATTTGATCGCATTACCAATTAAATTGAACAGAATTTGTCTGATACGAACTTCATCAAGAATTAATGATTCAGGTAAATCTGAATCAATATCAACATGATAACTAAGCCCCTTGGCTTTTAATCGGGGTAAAAAGACATGGTCCATGTCTTGTAGAATTGTTTTTAGCGTCACATTAGAATATTGCAATTTCAATTTTCCAGCCTCAATTTTTGAAAGATCAAGGATGTCATTGATCAATACCAAGAGTGTATTACCGCTGCTTACAATGGTTTGCACATAGCTTTTATGTTTTTCTTGAGTCAGTTCTTTTTTCAATAATTCAGAAAAACCAATAATGGCATTAAGCGGGGTTCTGATTTCATGGCTCATATTGGCCAGGAATTGGGATTTGGTTTTATTGGCTGTAATGGCTGTTTGTTCAGCGCTTTGACGTGTTTCTACCTCTAAATCCTTTTGTGCGATTGTTTCCTTAAGCTTTTTTGTTCGATCATGAACTGTTTGCTCCAAAATGTCCTGATGTTTGCTGATCTTGCGCAACATAAAATTTATGGCATCTTGTAATGCCATAAGTTCTCTTGTTTTGGGAGCGCTAAATTTTGGGAGTGGTTTCAGTTCCTGTATATTTTGCTTTTGAAGATGAAACGCCATTTGGGCAAAAGGTTTGAGCATTATGGAAAGAATGAACCAAAGAAATATAATGATTCCAACGATTGTCACAATGCCAAAAAGAAAATTAATTTGAATACTCTTTTCCATGTAATTTATGAATTGACTGTTTATTGTAAAATAGGCATAACCAATTAAATCCCGGGTTGAAACTGAATATAAAAGAATTTTTGTTTCTTTACAGTCATTGCACACAAAACTTGAAACAGAAACATCAAAGCACTTATCATCATTATGTTCATGACAATAGTTCAGGTTTGCTGTATCATAATCCATAACCAGACGCATACCGACCAAAAATTGGTAGTTGGTTGTTGAATCTTTGAGCACTAAAATACTTCCCATATATTCTTTTAATTGTTGAGGCGTAAGCGTTTTTCGGTTATGTTCAATAAACGTTTCTATCCTGAATGCCTGTACCTGGGAAAGCGCTGTTACACTGGAAAAAGAATTGATTCTAATTTGGGGAAGCAAGATATTGAACCAGTAATATACTGCAAGGGATACGAATATCAGTCCTAATCCGATAAACATTAATAAAATAGACACGCGAAGTGGAATGTATTTTTTTGTTTTCTTACTCATACTGTTTTGATACTCTTAAAAAGAAATTTTTAATCTTTATTTTTGAAAGCGTAAGTGTTTTTGTATTGATGTAAGGAACAATCTTTTCAGCAATATACATACCGCAAGTGACCCCTTGTTCAACATCGCCTTCAAAGGGAGAAAAAACAATAAATTGCTTGACAATACTTTTATCGATGATTGGTTTAAGCGAGATTAATAACTCGGCAATAAATACGCCGGAAATAATTTCTTTTTCAAAAAATTCAATGTCATTAACTGTGGCTATTTTTACTTTGATCGGAATACCACGTATTTTTCCAAGTTGCCTTAAACGTTTCGCCATCTTTTCCGCGATTTGTTGATTATATTGGTAAGCAACAACAACATTGAGTTTGTTATCAATGTCAACCTTGTTATGAATCTGTTGATCCGAGGCCAAAAAACTGGGAAATAAATCAAGACCAATCAATAAACGCATGCGGTCTGAACCTTCTGAATCGTGAAACGCTAATAAAATGCATGGAATCGTGATCATTATAATTCCAATAAGTAATTTTTGTATATATGCGTTTATGGACACGTAATGATTTCCTTTAACTGTAAACAGTTCAGTTGTTTGTATAATGGGGCGTTGTATGTAATTCGTTTTTTTTAAGTATAAAGTTATCATAATTTTGTTTAAATTATATGTCAAGCATAAAATTATTACAATAATCGAAATAAATCTTGACCATTTTTTATTTGGCTGTAAAATGGTTTTGAATTTGTAACAGATCATGGTAAAAAGATCGTATTAAGTTTTTTTCTACTTTAGGAATGCTCGAAAATTAAATTCCTCATTTACTTATGTGCCAGCCCGATGTAGGGGCGAACCTT
>Ga0272440_1000711_pt1 | contig 28081 bp, 16 predicted proteins | sample SSMMMBAug17_FD_192440 | JGI IMG/M metagenome (GOLD analysis project Ga0272440, IMG submission 192440) | Marine sediment archaeal communities from Little Sippewissett salt marsh, Falmouth, MA, United States - SSM-MMB-Aug17 | ecosystem: Environmental > Aquatic > Marine > Wetlands > Sediment ... | reverse complement strand
TAAAAATGTAACGCCCTTACAGGGCTTAAAACTTTTTATATATTTACCCAGGGCGTTGCCCTGGGCTGGTATGTTGCCGCCCTTTCAGGGCTAAGAAAAAAAATGTATACACTTATAGACCTATCCGTTAATTCTGAAAATTCTGATTCAAAAAAAAGGTCGAACAATTAACACATAATTATATGATCACATATTTTTTATTATCATAATACATGAAAACGAGCAATTGAAATATGATCTCCCAAAAAACGAAACAATTCAACAACTAGCACCAAAATATTACAATTTATAAAATTATTTGACACCCTTTTTTTCTAATGATACGAATAATTCTACTTTTGATAAATATACCTTTAGGAATACTCGAAAAATAAGTTCCCCATTTTCTTATTTACAAGTCCAATGTAGGGGCGAACCTTGTGTTCGCCCTCGAACGAATAACGCTTTTGTTCCGATGTACGATGGGCGAACACAAGGTTCGCCCCTACACGTTCTTGGCACATAAGTAAATAAGTTCCTTATTTTTCGAGCATTCCTTAGCAACTGGAGGTTCTTATGTCCACTCCGCAAAAGATATTAACTCAAGAAGCATTGTTAAGGCAAAATCGAATTTTAAAAGCTGTCAATCGTGTTGCTGAACAACTGTTGGCATCGTTTCAACCGGACGCACTCTTTCCTGATATTTTGAAACAATTGGGATCAGCAACCTGTGCATCAGCGGTATTTATGTATAAATGGAGCCCGGATAACCGAAGTGCAGAACTATATCATGAATGGCAAACGCCAGGGAGCTTGTTTATATGCCAATCGTTTGAAATCAGTAATTTGACATCTGAGCATACCACAATGGATCGTTTATTCAGACGTCTTGAATCTGGAGAATATGTCAGTGGAATGACATTTGATTTTTCAGAACAAGATCAGAAATTTCTCAATGAATTAAATATATTGTCTTTACTGGTTTACCCCATACGCATTCGAGATATGTTATGGGGGGCCATTATTTTTATTAATCATACTGCTGGTGATTTTTGGGATCATGCTGAAATTATCGCCCTGCAAACAGCGGCCAACTATATTGGCGCATCACTTCGAAGGATGAACATTGAGCAGGAACTTCAGACCGCCAAAAACAGGGCTGAATCTGCCAATCGTGCCAAAAGCGAATTCGTTGCCAATATGAGTCATGAATTAAGAACCCCAATGAATGCCATTATTGGTTTTGCTGAAATGCTGAGTGATAAAATATTTGGAGATCTGAATGATAAACAAATCAAGTACACGAATAATATTTTAGCGAGTGCGCGCCATTTAATGGACCTGATCAACAGTATCCTGGATTTATCAAAAATTGAGGCTGGAAGAATGCCACTGGATTTATCGCGTTTCAGTATTCGTCGAGAATTATTGGAGGTAGACAATATTATCAAGCCCCTGGCTGTTCAAAAAAAGCTTCGCATTCAATTATCAATAGCGGATCACGTACCATCCATCTATGCCGATCCTGGAAAATTCCGACAAATTTTATACAATTTATTGAGTAATGCCATCAAATTTACGCCAGATCGTGGTGAAGTTTCTGTCTTAATTGAACCATCCGAACCACCAAAAAATCACGATTGTTATACAAATGAAGGCGTTCTGATTCAGGTAAAAGATACCGGTATTGGTATCACTCCAGATAATCTGAAACGCATTTTTAAAAAGTTTGAACAGGCGGATACATCCTATTCTCGGAAATACCAGGGCACAGGGCTGGGACTGACATTAACACAAAAACTGGTTGAAGCTTTTGGCGGCATACTTTGGGCCGAAAGTGATGGTAAAGATTGTGGCTGTACGTTTACTTTTTGGATACCGCAAATTGTTCAAAATGCCAATATTGATGTTGATAATCCAAGGAGTGCTTGAAAAATAAGACATCCTTATGACTGTGTATGTTCCATTTCGTACCGAATCAGTTTTTTATGGAGTCCTTGCCGTGTAATACCCAAAAGTTCCGCAGTTTTGCTTTTACTTCCTTTAGTAATTTTCATTGCCTGTTCAATCAATTGTATCTCCAACTCTTTGACATGATCTGAAAGGCTTTTTGAAAAAGGATTTTTTGGTATTGGAATCGCGTTCAAATGAGGAGCAAGTAGATCATTGGAGCATTTGGTCGTCGATATTTCTTCTCCCTGGGGTGTCAGGGCGACCAGTCGTTCTATTTCTCTTCGGAGTTGACGAATATTTCCTGGCCAATCGAAATTTTCAAATAACTCCAGCACATCTGGTGAAATGCCATCAATGCGTTTCTTAAATTTGCGACAGACATCATCAAAAAAACTCATGGTCAATGGAATAATATCTTCTTTTCGATCCCTGAGAGATGGCAATGATATTTCAACAGAAAATAATCTGAAATATAAATCTTCACGAAACTCACCCGACTGAACCATTTTTTTGAGATTTTTATTGCTTGCGCATATCACTCTAAACTGAAAATGCGACACTTTATGACTTCCAACCCGATAGCCTTCACCCTCTTGAATGGCACGTAAAAATTTGGGCTGCATTGTCAGGGGTAAATCGCCGATTTCGTCCAGGAATAATGTCCCGCCATCCGCTTCTTCAAATAAGCCTTTTTTGTCACTGACAGCACCTGAAAACGCCCCTTTTTCATGACCAAAAAATTCGCTTTCCATAAGTGTTTCTGGGATGGATGCACAATTTACTGCCACAAAAGGATGTGTTTCCTGGCTGTAACCTTCGTGAATCATGCGTGCAATCAGTTCTTTTCCTGTGCCATTTTCGCCTTGAATTAACACATTCACAGGTGTTTCCCAAAGCATTCGAACCTGTTCCAGCAAATTTTTCATGGTAGGACTGTTGGCAATAAAAGGGCTTTCTGAAAAATAGCTGATATCTAAATTTTGAATTTCCTGGTTGAGCTTTTTGCCTATTTTTAAAATTTCATTATTTAATACAATACTTTCCAAAGAAATAGACAGATAACCCGCTATTTCAACAAGCAAATCAATATCATTTTGATTAAAATTGGAATGATCATGCTTATTCAAAATTTGAATCGCACCGGTTACGCCATGACCTGTAATGCTCTGAATGGGCGCACAAATCATATTACGTGTTTGAAATCCAGTGATCTCATCAATTTGTTTATGAAAGCCATCACGATTGATTAAATTGTTTTCTCTTGCGGGTTGACCGGAAACAATCACTTTACCCACAACACTTTTATTTTTTGGGGGTTTAATCTTTTGATTATCAAGCCCGGTGCCATAAATAGACCAGATCATTTCGGTATCCATTTCATTGATATAAATCGTGCATCGTTCTGAATCCATGATTTTCGGCAAAATATCCACATAAAACATAAGCATGGATTTATAGTCATTGACTGTCCATGCAGATGCTACTTTTTCCAGACGCGACTTTAAATCGAACATTCGCATTTTTCTGGAATGAAAATCGGTGCTTAAAAATGATTCAATCATACTGATTCCTCTTTTTGTCCTTATGTTATAAGCGTTGATGGTATCAGGCTTATTAAGACATAGACATACCACAAATCTTTTTCATATTGCAAACTGAATTGAAATTCGGAAATCTACAGTCTTTCAATAAAAATGGCTGGATCAAAATAGGTCTGAAAAATATTAAATGGAAAATTTATTTTATAACATAATAAAAAACTTGATTGTCGTTCATTTTTTTTGTAGTAATATATTATTTGGATCGTCTATATATTTAACAATTAATTTAGAAGGAGGTTATTGTGTCAAAATTAAAGCTTACGATGATTTTTTTTAGTGTGTGTTTATTGTTACTCTCATCAAATATTTGTTCAAAGGCGACAGCAGCAACGAAATATCGTCTAAAAATGGCGACCCTGGCGCCAAAAACTGTTGGATGGGCCAGGCATATCCGAAAAATTATGCATCCGGCCATCAAAAAAGCCACCAATGGTCAGGTTCAGCTCAAATGGTACTGGGGAGGGGTTATGGGTGATGATCGGGATTATGTCCAAAAAATGAAAATTGGACAATTGGATGGTGCAGCCCTTAGCGGTCAAGGCGTTGTTCTTGCCTGCCCTGAAATGGCTGTCGTGGAGCTACCATTTATGTTTGAAAATTATGCTGAAGTTGATTATATTCGAAAAACCATGCGTGATGAATTTGATCAGATTGCCAGCCAGAATGGCTATAAAATTTTTATTTGGGCAGATCAGGATTTCGACCAGATTTATTCTGTAAAATACGAAATGTCCAAATTGACTGACTTTAGAAAAGCGAGCATTCTGACCTGGTATGGAGATCTGGAAATGGCGCTTTTGAAAGAACTGGGTTCCGATCCAATTCCTGTGACAGTTCCAGAAATTTCGTCATCAATCAGACAGGGAATTGTGGATACTTTTATTGCCCCCTCTGTTTGGGTCATTGGCAGCCAGATGTACACGATCATGAAATATGTGAATCCGGTCAAGATTCGGTATTCACCTGCTGCCGCGTTTATTACGCTGAAGTCCTGGAACAAGATTCCAAAGAAATATCAAGAAAGTCTTCTTGAACTTCGGGATACAGCAGCAATAAAATTTTGTAATAAATGCCGCAATGACAGTATCAAGGCTTATAAAGCAATGCTTCAGTATGGTATCAAGGAGTCTATAATGACACCTGCTGTTCTCGCAGATTTTCAAACGCGGACAAAAAAAATCTGGTATGATTTGGTGGGAAAGAAATATCAGCAAAAAACGTTGGATCGTCTTATTCAACATCTTGAAAATTATAGAAAAACACATAATTAATTACGACTATGGCAACGCAACAAACTGTGGATTATCAAAAGGGACACAGAAAACGTCTGAGAGAACGTTTTTTGAAGGCAGGTCTGGATGGTTTTCATGATTACGAAATTGTAGAAATGTTATTAACCATTGGTACGCCTCGAAAAGATGTCCGACCGATGGCACGTGAAACCATTGAAAAATTTAAAACGCTTTCAGGCGTTATTAATGCACCTGTAGAAAAATTGGCAGAAATAAAGGGGATTGGAGAAGTCAGTATTTTTGGCATAAAACTGGTTAAGGCAGTAGCAGAACGATATACCCGAGAAAGTCTGATGGATCGGGATTTAATTTCCAGCCCCCAGACCTTGTTTCAATATTTGCAGCAATCCTTAGAACATCGCACGCGTGAATGTTTTGCAGTCATCATGCTTGATGCCAAAAATAAGGTGATTACCACAGAAATTATTTTTGAAGGGACGCTGACATCAACTTGTGTGAATCCGAGAGAAGTCATCGTGTCCATACTACGCCACAATGCCGCAGCAGTCATGTTTGCCCATAATCATCCTTCAGGCGATCCCACACCATCAAAAGAAGATAAAAAACTGACTCAAGCCCTGATGCAGGGATGTCAATTCATGGGTATTACAGTCCATGAGCATATCATTATAGGAGATAAAATATACTACAGTTTTGCCGAGCATGGTGATATAGAAGTCATCAAGCAAAACATTTCCAGGTATCGTTTATGAAAATCTGTCAGGAGTATTTTCAGGCAGGCATGCAAAAATCACCAGAGTTGTATCAGGGGCTTGACAGCGTGATGAATGCCATTGTGGGAAAAGTACTTCAATATAAATCCCCCTCTGGAAAAATCTATAAACAGGCTGTTGCAATACACCAACACGCAAAAACACTGCAAACATTATCCACAAAAGCGCTTCAAGAACAGCTTCACACTTTGAAAGAAAAAATTCGATGTCAGGGACGTAACGATTTAAAACTTCACGCGTACGCATTGGCATATATTGCTGAGTCAGCTTATCGAAGTCTTGGTTTACGTCCATTTCCGGTTCAAATAATGGGAAGTCTGGTATTGCTTCATGGATTTCTGGCTGAAATGGCAACAGGTGAAGGCAAAACCCTGACAGCAGCATTGGCATCAGTGATTTCTGGATGGAAAGGGCTTCCATGCCATATCATTACTGTTAATGATTACCTTGCAAAACGCGATGCCATAGAGCTTGCAGCATTATATTCTTTTTGTGGATTATCCACAGGACACGTCATTGGCTCCATGTCTCCTGATGAACGCCGAATGAACTATGTTAAAGATGTCGTATATACGACCAGCAAGGAAATCTTAGCCGATTTTTTGCGGGATCGATTAAAAGCAGGCAATTGTCATCATCCAGGAATTCGTTTGATACATTCTTTTGTTCCTTTTGACGAAGATCATTCAGACCAAATGGTCATGCGCGGCCTTCATACTGCAATTGTTGATGAAGCTGACAGTGTTTTAATTGATGAAGCGGTTACCCCATTAATCATATCCCGACCCATGAAAAATGAACCTTTAAAACAAGCCATTGAAATTGCACACACCCTCAGCCCCAATTTTTTGCCTGATATCCACTATAAAGTGATTGATTTATACAGAGAAATCCGAATTACTGAAAAAGGCAAGACAGTCCTGCAAAATGCAGCAAATCAATTTCCTGGAATCTGGCGTGGGCTATCGCGACAGGAAGAAATTATCAAATTGATGTTACAGGCGCATGCTTTATTTCATCGTGATAAACATTATGTTATCCAGGATAATAAGGTGGTCATTGTTGATGAGTTTACTGGACGATTGATGCCCAGTCGGAGCTGGAGTCATGGGCTTCACCAGGCTGTTGAAGCCAAGGAAGGGGTAGAAATTACAGATCCCATGGAAACCCTGGCACGTTTGAGTTTTCAACGCTTTTTTCGATTATTCCCCCAATTATCAGGGATGACAGGTACTGGCAGTGAGGCGCGGGGCGAATTCTGGCAAATCTATCGCCTTGGGGTCTTGCGAATTCCTACAAACAGGCCCTGCATTCGAAAACAATTGCCTGATCGTGTTTTTACGACAAAAGCACAAAAAATTGATGCCATTGTTCGAGAAATTGAAACGCTGTATCAAACTGGTCGGCCAATATTGATTGGAACCAGAAATGTTGCTGCAAGTGAAGAATTATCGCTGCGATTAAATCAATCCGGGCTGGATTGCCAGATTATCAATGCGGTTCGTCATGAGGCTGAAGCAAAGATTGTTGCAGATGCTGGAAGAAAGGAACGAATTACCATTGCAACCAATATGGCAGGTCGTGGCACAGATATCAAGCTGGGACCCGGTGTTGAAGATTTGGGAGGGCTTCATGTTCTTGCAACTGAACGTCATGAATCCGGCAGAATCGACCGCCAATTGTTTGGTCGTTGTGCCAGACAGGGAAATCCTGGCAGTGCCCAGGCCTTTATCAGTTTAGAAGATGAACTGATTCATCGATATGTACCACAAAGCATACAAAAATGTATTCGAATGCTTTATCCAAAGAAAAATTTGCATTTATCAGGCAAAATGCTATATGCTTATGCACAAAAAAAAGCCGAAAAGCTTTCATATTATCAACGAAAAGCAGTGCTTCGAAGTGATAAATGGTTAACCCAGGCATTATCATTTGCAGGCGAGGAAACTTAGGAGTGCTTATGGAAATACTAATCTATTGTACCTGTTTTGCAATTATAGCCCTTGCATCCAAAGAAATTGGGCAAACGCTGTTAAAACAAGGGCTTCCATTAATCAGCGGATTCCTTTTTACAGGGATCCTTACCGGTCCTTATGCATTAAACCTTATATCTTTTGAAACGATTCAACATTTGCAATTTATTGATGAATTATCTTTAGGTTTTATTGCATACGCTGCAAGTAACGAATTGCATCTAAAAGAACTCAAGCAAAAGATAAACAGTATCGTTTGGATAACCACAGGAATTATCATTGCAACCTTTGCCCTTTGTTCTGTTGCAATGTATGTGCTGTCTGATTTCATACCATTTATGAAAGACATGTCAACATCCAGCCGACTGGCCATATCCATATTGGCGGGCGCTATAATGATAGCGCGGTCACCATCATCAGCCATTGCAATCATTAATGAATTGCGCGCAAAAGGCCCTTATACAAGCACAATACTCAGCGTGACAGTTATCATGGATGTCGTGGTCATTATTCTTTTTGCCACCTGTTCTTCCCTGGCTGATGCCATTTTTTCGGGCTTACCATTTAATATTGGATTTATTGGTCTTTTACTATGCGAACTTTCAATATCATTCTTTCTTGGTTACGTTTTGAGCAAGCTGATCATTTTTTGTTTAAAATCATCCATTCGAATACAGATTAAAGAGTGTTTCATATTGCTATCAGGTTATTTTGTTTTTGTATGTTCAAAAGAAATAAGGCATATGAGCCAACACTATCTGCCTGTTGAAATCTTACTTGAGCCATTATTAATATGTATGGTTGCTGGTTTTTATGTAAGCAATTTCAGTCGATGTCGTCAAGAATTCTCCCAATGCCTTAATGATATTTCAGCCCCTGTATACATTGTTTTCTTCACAATGACAGGTGCTTCCATGTCGTTAAATATACTGGCAAAAACATGGCATATTGCATTTGTGTTATTTTTCATACGATGTGTGGCGCTGTTTATTGGTACATATTTTGGGGGAATGCTTTCCAGGCACTCAAACACAATGAATCGAATGGCCTGGATGGGATATGTCACTCAAGCGGGTGTTGCGCTGGGACTTGCAAGGGAAGTTATTGTAGAATTTCCAGACTTCGGCATTCCTTTTGCCACAATTATTATATCCATTGTCGTATTAAATCAGATTTTTGGGCCGCCATTGTTTAAACGTGCAATCAAGAACTTGAAAGAAGACAGACCCCGGGCAACACATGCAGACTTCGAAGGTATCCGCGATGCCTTCATTTTTGGCTCTGATGGTCAGGCTTTTGCTCTGGCGCATTCACTCATTTCTCATGGATGGCAGGTTCAAATCGCATGTACGCTATCTTCTGATACACAAGCTCTGGACAATCCAAGAATAAGCGTTATTCGTTATTCTCATATTTCTTTGTCAGAAATGCAGAACATTCAACTTGAAAAAGCAGGCGCTATTGTGGCAATGATGTCTGATGAAGAAAACTATCAATTATGCGAGCTGGCATATGAACATTTTGGTACAGAAACCCTGATCGCAAGATTAAATAATCGGAATAATTTTCCGAAATTTCAAGCGCTTGATGTTCTCATTGTTGATCCAGGCACTGCGATTGTGAATTTATTGGATCATTTTGTTCGCTCTCCATCAGGTGCTTCTTTGTTAATGGGAATGCATTCCAATAAGAAAGTGGTTGATATCCATGTGCGCAACCCGGAACTGTTTGATATTGCCATTCGAGATTTAACACTTCCTTTTGACACAATCATTATGTCCATACGCCGCAGAGGTCAGATCATTATTCCACATGGTTATACAGCACTGGAAGCTTTTGATGTGATCACTGTGGTTGGATCACTAAAGAATATCAAACAGATGGCATTTCAGTTTGATATGCATCCAGAATATGCAATGGTTAACTTTGTAGAAAAAGCCAGAGCAAAGCAATTGACTGTACCTGTGTGCGAAACTGAATTTCGAAAAATGATCGAAAAAACAGCAACTTTTTCTGGAGATCCATTTGAAACGCTCATATCAAACAGTCATGTACTGGATATTCCTGAACGTATTGACGTAAACCATTTCTTTGAAAAGGTTTCTCAAACAATGGCGGGTGATTTAAATATGTCGGCTTCAATGCTGTATGATATGTTAATCCAAAGAGAGCAGGAAGTCAGTACAGTCTTGGCTCCAGGTGTTGCACTTCCGCATATTATTATTCAGGGAGAACATATTTTTAGTATACTTATTGCCCGATGTAAAAAAGGGATCATTTTCTCTGAGTCCAAACCGCGTGTTTATGCATCGTTTGTTCTTGTAGGCACTAAAGATGAAAGAGATTTTCATTTGCGGACATTGTCGTCAATTGCCAGAATCGTTCTGACGCCAAATTTTGAAAATCGGTGGAAAAGGGCTCGGAATGAAAATGCTTTGAGGAATGTTTTGATTGATTGTAATAATAAATAGAATGAAAACAAATGAAACAAAATACAACAATATCATCACTTTTTGATCAAGCGCTTGAATACACAGATCAAAAGCAATATCAACTGGCCATTCAGTCTTATGATCAGATTGTTTGTATTCAACCCGATCATGCCATCTCCTATAATAATATGGGAATATTGTTCAATATGAACGGACAGTTTGAAAAGGCGGAGTATTGTTTTGACCAGGCGACTCAGATTGACCCATATTATGCAAACGCTTGGTTTAATTGGGGGAATACCCTGAAAGATCAGAAAAATTTTGATCTGGCTATTGAAAGATACAAAATGGCAATTGCATGCAATAGTACATTTGCTGAAGCTTACAACAATATGGGGGATTGCTTTGGTGAAAAAAATCGATTTGATCTTTCTTTACTGGCCTATGAAAATGCGATTAAAATAAATCCAAAGATTGAAGGTGTGTATTATAATATTGGAAACTTATATTATCGTATACATAGATATCAACGTTCGCTTGATTTTTTCAAACACAGCATTGCGATTCAGCCTGATTATAAGGATGCACATTACCACATGAGTTTTTTGTATTTGATAATGGGCGATTATGAAAAGGGTTTCAGAGAATATGAATGGCGTTTGAAACGCGGGCCGATTACTGGAGACAACTTTGCTCAACCTTGTTGGGATGGTCAGCCAGCAAAAGACAAAACGTTATTTGTCTATAGTGAACAGGGATTTGGTGATAACATTCATTTTTGCAGATACCTGTCAATGATTGCCGGAAAAGTTAAAAAGATTATTTTTGGTGCGCGAGAAGAGCAGGTGCGTTTGTTTAAAACGATTTCCAATGTGGATGAGGTGATTGGTCAGGGGGAAAAACTTCCCCAATTTGACATTCATTGTTCGGTTATGAGCCTGCCATACCTGTTTCAAACCAACGCAAAAACAATTCCATGCAATACGCCCTATTTTTTTCCAGACTTTTACTCACAAAGCTCTGAACTATATGAATTTATTGAAAAACAGGCGGGTGATCTGTTACGTGTTGGAATTGTCTGGGGCGGGAATCCTGAGTACAAGAGTGATAAAAAGCGCTCTATTCCATTGGAAAAAATGGACCAATTGTTTAAAATTTCAGGTATCAGGTGGTTTAGCTTTCAAAAAGGTTTGTATTCAAAAAGTATAAAGATGTACAAAAATACAATCGTGGATTTGTCACATTATTTTGAAGATTTTTATGACACCGCAATGGGATTATCTCAAATGGATCTATTAATTACTGTAGATACATCTGTTGCGCATCTTGCCGGGGCACTGGGCATTCCTTTTTGGCTGATGATTCCATCGCAATCCGATTGGCGCTGGCTTTTGGATCGATCTGACAGCCCCTGGTATCCAACATGTTTGATTTTCAGGCAGGCGATTGGTGATGATGGATGGCAAACTGTTTTAGATCAGGTCTGTAATGCCCTTCGTTCAGCCATGTCTAACACGCCAGATTGTTCTGTAAAAAAACATTTTCATGAAGGCCTGGCGCAATATCGGTCTCAAAATTATCATCACTCCTGTATTGCATTTCAAAAAGTACTTTCAACCAATCCCATATCATGGGAAGCAGAATACAATCTTTCAGGTCTGTTTGCCAAACAAAATTTCAGGCATTATGCCATCTTATTTGGACAGCGCGCATGCCGAAGGCATACTCAAAAGGCACAGGTATGGCAGCATCTTGGGAAGCAATACATTCAATGTCAAGACATTCATCGTGCAATAAATTGTTTTGGACATGCGCAACAATTGAGTGATTTCAAAAATGCCAGAATCAATTATGATATGGGCCGACTATTACTGCTCAATGGTCAATGGCAAGAAGGACTTCAATGGTATGAATATCGCCGAACGTGCAATATTCTTCCAGAACGTAGAAAATATGACATGCCGCAGTGGGATGGCCAGCCATTTAAGAATAAAACGTTGCTCCTGTACTCTGAATTTCTGGGTAAATCGTTGATTATGTATCTTCGCTTTGCCCCGCTTGTTAAACAATTGGGTGGCACTGTTGTCCTTGAAACGACAACCGGTATATATCGTCTGGCAATGAGTGCCTTGCGTGTGGATCGAATTTTTTATTATCCAGGTAATCAGGACAGTGAACCTGTGAGTGCATTTGATATTCAAGCATCTTTGGAAAGCATTCCCTATTTGTTGAATATTCCCAAACATGCCATTCCTCACGACGCCCCCTATCTTCAACCCAAAATCAGACATATTCCTTTGACATCATACATTCAATCATTTGGGTCAACATTGAAAATTGGCGTCTCCTGGTTTTCTGAGCCTTCAAAAATCAATGGTTATTCTCAAATTATCTCGCAACTGATGCCCATATTTCAATTGGAGGATGTCACATTTTTTCACATTGGATATCATCCGCTGTCATTAATAGATTCAATCAATATACCAGATGAATTAAAGGATTTATCAATTTTTCTGGATGATTCTCACGATATGGCATCAGCCATCGCCCAAATGGATGTGATCGTTTCATTTGATAATCTGGTCGGCCATCTGGCTGGTGCCATGTCTGAAAAAGTGTATATGATATTGCCCCATTTACCTGAATGGTACTGGCAGATGGATTCCAGTCTGTCCCATTGGTATCCATCAATGCGGTTGTTTCGAGTAAAAACACCATCGGATGGTCAAACTATTTTGCAAGAAATGATAGAAAGACTGTCACACGAACCTCATAAAAAACATGGTTCAACAGAAAATCTAAATCCTTTGGATGCGGATACACTCTATTTGCATGGTATTGGTTATTTTGAAGGACTTACAGGCTGTCACATTCATACCCGATCTTTTTTTGATGCCATTGGCGCCTATATGCCTGTACTGGAATCTGACATTCAACTGCCAAAACGTCTGAACATTTCGGCTGACTATTTGAAAAACAACATCATATCTAAAAATCTAAAAGTCTTTAACCTTGCAATCTGCCCTATTCATCAGTTGGATGCATTGGTTTCCTGCCCGGGTGTCAAGATTGGATATGTGGTTTGGGAATCCACTTCTATTCCTGATGATTGGATCAAATCATTGTCCCATGCAGATATTTTGTGGACACCCAGTCAATGGTTCAGGCAAATTTTGATCAATCATGGCATGGATTCCCATTCCATTCAAGTGATTCCTGAAGGTATCAATGAACAGGTTTTTAAGCCAGATGGACCTGTATTCCAATCATTAAAAAATATCAATGCCTATAAATTCCTATATGTTGGGAAATTAGAGGAAAGAAAATCCCCCATAGAGTCGATTGTAACCTTTGATTATACATTTAAAGATATCCCGAATGTTCGCCTTGTATTATCTACGCAAATATTCAAAAACGATTTTGATTACAAGACGTTCATTCAAGCTTTGAGGTTGAGACATCCAGAAAAAATTTTATGTGTAGGGCCATTTTCTAAGAATAGTGACCTTGCTTCTCTATATAGGAGTTGTGATGCCTTTGTATTGCCTACACGTGCTGAAGGCTGGGGATTACCCATTATTGAAGCAATGGCTTGCGGACTCCCTGTAATTGTAACAGGCTATAGTGGATTAACCGAATTTGCAACACATGAAAATGCCTATTTGATTGATTATAAAATGGCCGATATCGAAAAGCCCCTTGGATGGCAGTTTCAAAGCAATTCCACTGATTATGGTCAATGGGCTGAACCTGATTTTTTACATTTAAAAGATATCATGCAATATGTCTGGAAAAACAAAGAAAAAGCAAAAGAACGTGGCATTAAGGCATCTCATGATATTTTATCCCATTGGACCTGGGATCATGCTGCGAAAAAAGCCATTGCTGCGCTGACACAACTAAAGGATAAATCGTTTAATGTGTAAAAATATCCTTCCTCCCAGAATTCAAGCCTGTGTGGATATCGTTATCCTGTTTATCATTTTATTATTTATCAGCGTGTTCATTGATGCGCGTCTTATATTTTGGGATACCATTCTTACTGGCGGGGATAGTGCAAGCTGGTATCAAGTCGCTGTCCATTTAAAAGAAACCTTAATTCCCAATTTCCGGCTCTATGGATGGGATATGTCAAATTTTTGCGGTTATCCTAATTTCAATTTCTATTTTATTCCCCCTTTTTTGATAGCGGTTTTGATTTCCTATATTGGAATTCCTTTAACAATTGGGCTGAAAATTGTTATGGCTGCTGGCTGGTATATGCTCCCTGTTTCAGTATATTTTGGATTACGATTAATGGCATACCGATTTCCATCCCCAATCATTGGTGCAAGCGCATCTCTTCTTTTTCTGTTTAATGAAACATACACCATGTTTGGCGGCAACATTCTCTCAACAGTTGCAGGTGAATTTTGTTATATGTTTGCATTTTCACTTCTGCCATACTTTATGGGTTCTATGATCAAGGGGTTATCCAATGATCGACGTATCATATTAAATGGTTTGCTGTTGGGCCTGATTGGCCTTTCGCATTTATTTGTTTTTATCCCTGCAATGTCAATCATGTTATATGGCTTTTTTTCAAAAAAGAGAACAGTGTATTTTCTACAGGTTGGTGCTGTTGGATTTGGTGCAATGGCTTTTTGGATTTTACCCCTGATCGCCTGGCGTCATCCTTATACAGTTCCAGTGTATATGATCTGGCAAAGCTTTGTTTCGATTAAATTGACACTGATCGCCTTATCTGTTTTAAGTGTTATTCTTTTTCCAATGCTTGTTTTTCAGATCATACCTGTACCCCATCAATCAGGAAGGCATCCATATTCTTTAATGCAAAAACTTCTAGTTGTTTTTAGTGTTCTTTGTCTGGGGATCATCATCACATTGATTCATTATGGATTCTTCCACAGTGTGGGGCAAGAACTTGAGTTTTTTTCATTATCCAAGAAAACAGGGTGGTTGTTCCTTGCATGCTTTACATTCTGGCTTGTTTTTATTGTGTTTTTAACGCCAATGGGCAAGTCAGCATGTTCTCAATTTTGTAGAAATCCAAAAGATATTGGCGTATACTTTTGGATGATCGGCGTATGTGTTACCATGTATTTTAGCGCACACTTTTTAAAAATACCAGATATTCGATTTTTTCCACCCATATTGCTTGTAATCATCATTATCGTTTTTTCAGTTTATGTGGGGCGCTATGTATCCTTTTTATCATGGGGCCCCCAATTGTTCTCAACGCTTTTTATTCTGATCAGCATTGTGACTTCAATTGTATTACAGGAAAAAAACGTGCGAAACTGGTATTCAGATACATTCAAAGGATATGCGCATACACGCGGATTTGAATATTTCAAGCAATTAACCCAATACTTAAAAACAGAGAATTCCTTAAACGCGCCACGCGTGGCCTATGAAAAATGCAGTCGTTATGGGCCATATGGTGGGGATCGGGTATTTGAATCCTTGAATTTATTTTCTGGCCGACAAACACTAGAAGGAATCCACTACTCGTCATCACTGGCATCAAAATTCATGACATTTTTACAAACAGAGTTTTCCAGTGAAATCAAGACTCCCACACCCTTTATACTCTCTCAAATCAAGCCTGAAGTGCTGGCAATCCATATGCACCTGTACAATATATCTCAATTGATTTTACTGACGCCTCGGGTAAAAAAAATATTCAAAAAATCACCGCAATATATTCATGAAAAAGATATTGGCCAGTTTTCAATTTTTAGATTAAAACAAGAACCACCCGGTTATATCTCCGCATTAACCGACCCTCCAATACTCTATACCAAGGATGATTGGCTGGATCAGTTTTATAATCAATGGTTAAAAAAAACTGCTGAGAATTCAGGTATGTACTTTGTGCCATCACGCTTTGTCACGCATCCTGAGGACCGGGCAGTTTTTCAGAAAAAAACAGCAGCGTTAACTGTGAACCCCTCTTTTTTTAAAAACAAATATCATTGTCATGCAGAAATTCAGAGCCATCTTTCTCATTTGAAAATAAAATTTCGCACTTCAGCAGTGGGCGTACCGCATTTGATTCGGATATCGTATTTTCCCAATTGGAAGGTCACTGGCGCACATGGTGTATATCCTGTGAGTCCCCATTTCATGATGGTTATTCCGCGCTCAAATGAAATCACATTAACATATTCGCGGTGTATATGGGAAAAAATAGGGGGGTGCCTGACCGGTTTCACATGGGTTTCCCTGTTATTGACAGGGCTTTGGAAAAAGAATCCCATGCTGCGTGCATTCAATAAAATTGCGATATTGTTCAAACAGCCGATTGATCATTGCAGGCCGGCATTATATGGCACGATCATTCTAATGTGCGTTGTATTCAGTATGTTGGGAATTATAAAACGTAATCTCCCTGTTCGTATGTATCAGGAAGGAAATGCGCTTTATAAACAAGGAATCCATCTAAAAAAGAAAATGTTATTAAAAGAAGCGGACCATAAATTTATCGAAGCCATAGAACAGATGCATCCCCTCCTCAGGCAGGCGGAAAAATATGATCATCAGGATGTGATCAACTGTTATTTGATCACAGCGAAATGCTATTCAGAATTAAACAAGCACCAAAAGGCGCATGAGCAATATGATCGCATCATCCATGACTATCCATACAGTCGCTATGTTGCTGAATCTTTTGTTGAAAAGTCAAGGTTATGCAGGAAGTATAGAGACTTCAATCTAAAAACCGGTTTGCGGCTAAAAAAAACAGATAATGGCTTTTTAAATCGTGCATTGAAGCAGACTCAAGAAAGCATTGATTATTTAAAGCGTGCGATTGCATTAGATCCATACAGTGATTGGGCTATGACAGCAAAAAATGAATTGGAGGACGAAATGGGGGTAAAAAGAGTCAAGCGCAGACTTGAATTATGATTGATAGACAAAATATCGTTTTTAATTCGAAGGATATTTCGCTTATTAAACGATATATCGTGTTTTTATAATAATCTTTATTCAAGGATTGCCCTCAATTTTAGGTAGAACAACTTTTACGTAATCTTCAGTCGCTTCAAAAACAGGATTTTTCCCTGTAAATTGTCTAATTTTAGGAATCACTTTTGTTCGTATGCCCATCCCTCTAAAATCAACATATCGATAGTCTCTCATTATTTCCATGATAATGTTATTGCGGGTGTATCGTTGACCGGCAATCATTTTCTCAATTGTCATCGAATTTTGTAAACTGCCCGGACTGATAATTTCAAAACGATCAGAATAGATGCCGATTTCGATATCTACAAACCGAGTCCAATCTCTATGTACCAATGCATTGACAATCACCTCTCGAATGGCTTCAACTGGATAGTAATAATGCTTGTGTCGTCTGAAATTTTGATCAATGGTATCCGCTTCTTCCGATATAAAAGGGTCTATTTGCTGAAGAACATTTTCGATAATGCCATTATCAATTAATTGCCTGCTGCCATCTGAAAAATCCCATCGACCAACCAATGGGGAATCAATGATCGTATCTAAAAGGGCTTTATATTCTTTCTGCGGGCTATCAAATGCAAAAACTCTTAAACCACTTTGTTTTAAATATTGACGTGGTTTTTTTCCAAAAAGAACGAAACCAGCGATGGTACACATATCAGCAGATTCTGTCAAAAGGCTCAGGTTTGAAAGTCTGGTTTTCCATTCTTTTTCAGATGTCGGCACCTCTGGATCATTGATAATATCCCTGAGGTAATTATCAATACGAACAATATCCAGGCTTTGAAAACTTGTTCTGGCAACTGGTAATTGCTCTGTATGGAGAATTCCGCCTGTTTCATACAGACGCATTTGTTGTTCCCGCGTTGCCAGACGCGACGTCGATCCTACACGAATAAATATTTTTTCTTCTCCTTTATGACGTAAAACATAAGGTTTCGAATTACCTTGGGGGAAAGTTAAAACAGCGACCCATTTATTGTTTTCTACTTGTATCTGTTCATAATAAGGAAGTATGGCAGGATGAATTTTTTCGGAAATAACATTCATCACCCACTCTTCAGTTCTTTTTCGTTTAAGACCAGTAATAGAGGCATCATCCTCTACACCAAGTAAAATTCTGCCACCTTGAAAATTAACCATCGCAACGATTTCTCTGGAAAGTTGCTCGGGCCTGATATCGTCTCGTTTGAATTCAACCCCTGAATTCTCGCCATTGGCTATTATTTCAAATAATTCTGTTTTTAACATTTTTAACCTTCTTCGATGTTGGGGCCGGACCGACCCCAAACACCTCTAAGTCATCACCACCGGATCAACATCAATGTAAAGCTGAATGGATTTGTCATTCAAATGGGTATCCACAGCCTGTTTGACATAGAATAAGAATTGATGCAATGCTTTAATATATTGGCTTTTCAATAAAATATGCCATCTGAATCGATTGGCCAGTCTCGACACCGGCGCAATGACTGGCCCTAAAATTTCAATGGCATGCGTAAACGCCTGGCCTGAAGCCTTTACTTTCTGGCAGTATTGCCCCACATGACTGGCATATGTGGCAGTGTGTTCAGCATCGGCCCCGGCAATGGTTAATTGAATGAGACGCGCATGTGGAGGGTAATTCAGATTTTTTCTAAATTGAATTTCATAGTTGAAAAATTCATCATAGTCTTGCTTTTTGGCGGTTTGAATAATGAAATGATAGGGATTGTAAGTTTGCAATATCACATGACCGGGATTTTCACCCCGCCCAGCGCGCCCGGCGACTTGCGCCAATAATTGAAATGTCAGTTCTCCAGATCGGAAATCAGGAAAATTGAGCGATAAATCAGCACAAATAATGCCCACCATCGTGATATTGGGAAAATCATGCCCTTTGACAATCATCTGTGTGCCAACAAGAATATCTATTTGATGATCTCGCAAATCTTTCAATATTTGAATCATGCTGCCTTTTTTTTGTGTCGTATCCTGATCCATCCGCGCCACTCGCGCATCAGGAAATAAGGCTTTGACATCCTGTTCCAGGCGTTGGGTGCCATATCCTAATTGTTTGAGTGTTCCTGTTGCACAATTGGGACATGGTGTATTATGCGGTCGTGTGAAACCACAATAATGACATTTATAGGCACCAATATTTTTGTGAAATATCATCGCAATATCGCAATTTTTGCACATCATGGTTTCGCCGCATTGGGCACATACTGGTAAGGTTGCAAATCCACGTCGATTTAGAAACAACAGGCTTTGCTGTTCGTTTTCAAATGTTTTTTTCAGGGCGTATTCAAGGGTTGGTGTAATAATGCGGCGCATACCGCGCATGCCTAAATTTTGTTTCAAATCCACAACTTGAATGATCGGCATCGGGCGATTATGAATGCGGCAGGGTAATTTAAGTATTTTGTATTTATTCTGTGTGCCATGATAATAATTTTGTATGGAAGGTGTGGCAGAGCCTAAAACAACAACCGCTTCAGCCATTTTTCCGCGCATGGTGGCAACATCACGTCCATGATACCGAAATTGTGTGCTTTGCTTGTATGAACTGTCATGTTCTTCATCAACAATAATAATTCCAATATGCTCCAGAGGGGCAAATACTGCGGATCGTGCCCCAATCACAATGCGTGCTTGCTTCCGAACAATTCGCATCCATTGGTCAAATCGTTCACCATTGGATAGTCGGCTATGAAGTACAGCGATGCAATCTCCAAATCGGGCGCGAAATTGGCGTTCTACTTGCGTAATCAATGCGATTTCAGGCACCAGAATTAATGCAGTTTTAGATTTTGATAGTGCCGCATCTGTAATGCGCATGTAAACCTCTGTTTTACCACTGCCTGTAACCCCATAAAGGAGAAAGACTTGAAATCCATGACCAATCTGTTGGTCAATGTTTCGAATGGCTTCAGCCTGGTAGGATGTAGGAATCGGCAAACTGGTGTCAGGGGTAATGGTCTCGCCAAATGGATCACGATAGAATTCTTTTTCAAAAAATGAAATAAAGCCCTTTTCCTCAATTTTTTTTAACAGTTGCTGTGTAAAATCTTTATTTTTTATATCCGATACAGAGATTTCATCCTCGTGGTTAATCTCCAATACTAATTCCTTTTGACGTTTTGTTAAGGAATCCATCTCCTTTTTATGAAGCGAACGCACATACTGAACATATTTGGGTGCAGCAGAACCGCGAATATCTTTTTTTTCTATTTGAATATATTCCAGTCGTTCCAGGCGCTGAATACAGGACATGGGCAGTTTGTTTTTCAGATGTTTACGAATATTTTTAACTGGCTGTCGGCCTTTATCCAGATATTTCAGTACCTGTTGTTCCATTGGTGATATTTTACCAGATAACATCATTTGACGTCCTGATGCAGTAATTTTAGCGGTATTTGAGATGATTACAGAAAGACCATCAGGCAGGCAGCTTTTAATGACCTGACCAATAGGGTAACTGTAGTATTGCGCCATCCATTTAAACAAAGGAAGGATATCAGGATTAAACAAAGGGGTTTCATCAAGTACATCCAGGATGTTCTTAATTTTGTCAACTTTGGCCTCACTGGTTAATTCCAGACAAAAACCAGAAAGGGTCTGTCGTCCAAAAGGAACCATGACCCGAACGCCTGTACGACAGGTATTTTTAAATATTTCTGGTACTTGATAGGTGTATGTTTGATCAATCGGAACTGCAATTGCAACATTGATATAAACAGGTTGTTTGTTTTCTGGCATATTTGTTTCCTAAAGCTTTCATAAAACAGCATCTTTTCCATGCGCTTTAACATCAAACATGGCCTGGTCCGCCAGACTCAACAATCGGGTCAAATCTGTAGTATCATTGGGATAGGTTGAAATACCAAAACTTGCACTGAGACGAATGGCAAAATTCTTTTGCGATAAATATGTCGTCATTCTCATATGTTGACGAATACTTTCTGCTTTTTCTTTTGTTTCATTTCTTTCATATCCGGGCAACACAATAATAAATTCATCGCCTGCATAAGCAACAGCAAAAGCTGGCAAGGTCAGTGTTGATTGAATTGTCTGGGCAACCTCCTGAATCACCTGACTTCCATTTAAATGACCATAGGCATCAACAACATGCTTAAAATTATCAATATCCATAAAGATCAGGGAAAAGGGAATCTCATCTGCCCGGTTATCAATAATCATTTGATTGAGGCGTTGATAAAGATAGCGTGTATTAAATAGACCGGTCAGGTTATCATGTTCTGCCAGGTACTGATATTCTTCTTTACTGCTGCGCAATTCATTTTCAATTTTTTTTCGTTCTTCAATTTCATGCATCAGTCGGTCGTTCATGTCTTTTAATGCTTTTTTTGAGTGGCTCAACTCCAAATGTGTTCTCACTCTGGCCAATAGTTCTGTATCATAAAAGGGCTTTGTAACATAATCCATTGCACCCGCTTCAAACCCCTTGGTGATACTTGACGCCTCATCCTCTCCAGTCAAAAAAATGATTGGCACATCTTTCGTTTTTGGATGGTTCCGAAGCTTCGCGCATACTTCAAAACCATTCATACCCGGCATTCGGACATCCAGTAGTATCAGATCATAGTTTTCGGATTCTGTTTTTTCCAGTGCTTTACGTCCACTTGTGGCAGAATCGAGATTGTATCCATTCTCTGTTAAAATATCTTTAACGATACGAATGTTTAAGGAAACATCATCTACTATTAAAATTTTTTTTGTATTAGAATGGTTCATAATCGTTCTTCTATTTTTTTTAGGGAATTCTTTAAAAATAATCATAACATATGTCATACATAAAACCCATATCAGAAAAACACCAAACCAGATATGAGCAATATTCTTTTTTTTGAATAACCAAATTTGGGCAACAGGTTTTACACTAATTTGAAATGGTGTAATCTGAGCATAATTTACTGCATTTTCAATATAAGTAATCACCACATATCCCTGATGTTTTGAACCGGGTAATGCGTCCTTTTTCAAAAGGAAATATTCAATATCAACAGATTGCCCTTTTGGCAACAATTTATAATGCGTATTGTTCTCACAGACAAAAGCCCCTGGTACAATCATTAGTACAGTGACATATTTTTTTAAATTGTTCTGATTCAATATGTGAACATCAATTTTGTTTTGTTCTGACAACTCAATATTCGGCACTTGAACTGTCAGTCTCTTATCTAATGTCTGGCTTTGTATATGAATTGGAGTACAACGCATCGAATAAAAAGGATACAAATTGATATCATGAAATTGTATTTCAACAATGAGAGGGTAATCGCCTTTCATGTTTTTCTGCAAATCAAAGATCATTAACATTTTTTCAGTAGCATCTGGATTAAGGCAAGAAATGGTTTTGGATTCTTTTGTTTTTCCAAAAAAGGTAATCCGCGCAATAATATCATAAGAAGGTGTCTGCCCCTTGTTTGATAATTCCAGACTGACATCCATTGTTTTGCTTTTGGTGGTCACTGATAATTGAGACTGAAGGTTTATCGTACCAGCGCATAAATCTGTAGCATAAATGATTGAATAAGTCATTATCAATATCAGAAAATAAGGATTAATTGTTTTTTTGAAGTAAAACATATTCCAAAACAATTTGTTTCAAATGGTTTGATGTTTCAGGAAGTGCATCTAAAACAATGGTATCATCAGGATACCATTGCCAGATTGCATCGACAACAGGTTTTACATGATCAGGTTGTTGACATAATAATTGTTTAAATTTGTTTTGAAAATGTTGAATTGCCCGGGCTTTTGTTTTTGGTATTTCATTGATGTCAGGAAGAGCAGGCTGTTCATCAGTTAGAATATTACTGCGCCATACCCAGTATCGTGCCGCATCAAATAAGATGCGGTTATTTTTTGGTGCCAGATAACATGCAATTTCATAACAAACATCCGCTTTTGGTAATTGAGTTCTCATGTAGCGCACAGCATCCTTATTTTGTTTCTGATAAAATTGTGCCATTTGATACCATAAATCGGCATTCAATTTGTTATTTTTCACAATTTGAATCCATTCTGATTCAGTTTGAGCCTGGAATGGCGCGTGACTTGATCGTAAAGATTGAACCAATTGAAATGTTCCAACAAAAAGCACGATCAAAATAAATCCAGCAATAGTCATTACATGCCCTGATTTACGTTTCACTGTGATATTTCTATAAAAAAAGGCCTGTCGCGATGAGTGATGTCCGGCATGAAGTACCAAAAATCCACATGCTGCAAGAACAGATATCACTGGCATGATAATATATGGATTTCCAAAATCATATCCCATTCCAAAAACAACTGTAGCGATCAATGCCATCATAATGCCTAAGCCCCAACCCACGTTAAAAAGGCTCTGTCTTTTTTGCCACATGGTATTCATACGTATAAAAAAAATAATGATTGCAGAAATCCAGGAAACGAATCCAACGACCCCATATTCAGCCAGTAATTTCAACCATGCGCTCATTTGAGCGGATTCATCCATGAAAATACTTGAATATCTTGATTCAACCAGAGGTAATGCGCCTGGTCCAACACCAGTAATGGGATAATCTTTGATAATATCAATCAGGACATGATTGATTGAACTTGACGTTGTCATTGTATGTGAAATCAACGCATAAAACCCGATAACCAGACCAACAACACTCCAAACAATACTCTGAGAACGTATTTTTTGTTTACCCGCCAATAACAATCCCCCCAATATCAGTGTGATACTCAAACCAAGCATTTTTAATCCAAATGGTCGGGCAAACAACAAAAACCCAAAAAGTAAAGAGTTGATCAATGCCATTCTTGTTAATACTGCCTTTTCGCCCCAGATCAAATTTGTGAATGACATTTTTAAGCTGTATGATAATGTTTTAAAAACTGGTTTTCTGGTCTTTTTATAAAACGATAATACGACACCCAGGCTTATGGGAATAAGCATATTCAGGATCAATGCCATATGATGATTGATTGATATATGCGTTTTTGTTTCAGACCAGTCATAAAATAAAAGGCAGCCTGCCAGGGTCCCTGCAATCAGAGTGATTAGCAAGCTATAGAGAACAAAATTTAACTGGGGTCGTGTTTTCACTGTATGGATAATCAGAAAAAAAATAAATACGCATGCAATTCCATGAATTGATCGCTGCATTGTTTGTTGAGGCCACAGGGAAATATAATTCCAGTTGTCGCCTGTATCGAAAATCCAATAGGCATGAAGGATAAGCTCTTTTGTATCCAAAAAAAGTCTTGACGACAGTAATTGCAGAGCATCTGCTGGAAATGGCAGGCATAAAAAAATGAACAGGCATGGAAGCAGGATGATAAAACTTCCAGGATAGGTTTTGATAATTATTATTTCATCATTGGATCGACCAAAAAATTGATATAAAAGCCAACAGCCAAATATGAAAAAAAGCCAGATATCCAAATATTGCATTTTTGTATGGCACAACCAGGGATAAAACGTAAAAATTATTGTGAGCGGTGCCCACAATAAAATAAACAATATCAATATTATTCTTGAATGCTTTTGTGATGAAGATATCTGGTTTAAATTTTTATTATTCTGGCCCATTATATCCTTTGTTCGTACAGAAATTTAATTGTAATATAGACTTTAAGATAAAGATTTTGGACTGCGTTGGCGCTTCGTCGATGTACTATAGTACTATCTCCTTGCGCCGCCTTGCCAAAATCTTTATCTTAAAGTCTATATGAGATCCCATCATTTGAGAAATGAAGTCTTGCACCTTTGCGAATAAAACCACAAAAACCATCTTCTAGGGAACGTTTTTGCCATTTATCAAAATTTTGAACAACATTATCCTGGTAATGCCACAAATAGGTTTTGGCTTTTATCTGTGGACTCAAGGTTTTATTGTCAAGATAATGGGCATGGACACTGCTTTTGAATTCAGAGGTTTCACAGTCCTGAATGACAATATTGGATTGATTATAAGCATCTTGCAGTGTATCATGAACAAACTGGGTATCACCGGTCAGGAATACTTTGTAATCCGAAGTGATATCATGAATCATTAACCCATAAGTATATATAATTTTATTTCCGTCAAACATATGTTGGGTTGGAATAAGTTTAAAACAAATATTTTGCCATTCAAATTCATTTTTTGTTGAAGATATGGATCTGACGTTAAAATAATCCGATAGGGCGAGCGTTTTCTCCTGAACAGAAGAAAGCCCTGCTTTTAAAGCATTGTTCCATAATGTTTTGACGAGGTTGTCGTGAATAAAGAGTTTCAGGGGGTGGCAATCTGGATTGAAATAGGTAAACAAGGCAACAAATTCCATCCCGCCAATATGATCATTATGCAAATGGCTAATATATAAGGCATCAATATCCTGAATACAGTATCCAGCATCTCTCAAGGAAAAACGCAAATCACCACCAGCATCCACAAGTAAAAGATGATTATTTTTCTTAATAAGCAGATTGCTTTGATAATTCTGAAAACAAAAAGCGGAACCTGTTCCTAAAAAATATATTTCCATTTTGACCTCATAAATTCTCGTGCATTTGTTTTGGCCGGTTTCCTATTTCCTGATATAAAGAGTTCATCATTTTTTTATCAATACCTTTTTAAAGAGCAATTCAATATTTTGCAAACAAAAATTGAACCCCCATGAAATTGTTCTTGACATGACAGATACAAAGTTTAATATTTGACAAATATTGTATTGTATAACAATATGCTAATATTATTATTAATCTGACATCAATATTCAGGCATATTTACCTAAAAAGCAGATGTAAAAAAAAAACATTATTTTCCTAAAAATATATCTTTTGACTAAAATGACAGGAATATTTCAAAGTGTTTTGCAGGTATGACCTGTCAGAAGTCTCAGATGAATTAAAACAGCCTGTGGATCATCGTTTACCTGATTTGGGAGTCAATGAAAAACAATGATATTATACCATTGTCCAGACATACAAATGAAATGCGCCGGTATGAGCCGACTATACCGCCATGTTGCGATATTGAATAAATATGGCTTTGAAGCAGCAATCCTTCATGCCCATCAGGGATTTGTGCTGGATGATCAACCCCATGTACCGATCCGATATGGATCCATCCAGGAAGGTGATATTGTTGTTATTCCCGAATCTTACCCAGGAATTATGTATGAAATAAAGGATTACCCCATACGCAGATTTGCTATCGCGCTAAGCTGGTCCTATTTATTTGAAACCTTACCCGATGACAAGGATTGGCGTCATTTCAATATTGAGCGTACGATGGTTGTCAGCCCATTTATTGGAAAACTGATTCAATGGAGCATGAATATTCCAGTTCATATCATTGCTGCTGGCTTGAATGATGCGTTATACTTTCAGGAACGTCACGTCAAACAGAGATGGATTTCATATATTCAACGAAAAGCAGACCTTGTTCCTTTTTTAAAAAGGATATTATTTGCCAGAAATCCAAACTATATCAAACAGATTCAGTGGATTCCTCTGGAAAACTATAATGAAAAGGAGTATGCTGCGATTATAAGGCAATCCTCTATTTTTCTGAATTTATCCACTGCTGAGGGCCTGGTTTCAAGCTGCCTGAAAGCCATGCGTTGTGGGACAATTGTTGCAGGCTTTAATTCAATCGGAGGCGTGGATACGTTATCAGGAACAGGACAAAATCAAAACTGCATTTTAGCGCAAACAGGAGACTATATCTCTTTATCTTATTCTCTGGAGCCTTTGCTCATTGATTTAATCAATGGTAATATGAACAGATGGAAGATGCTTGTTGAAAATGGTCTTAAAGCGACTCAAGCTTATACCTATGCGGCTGAAGAAAAATCTCTTGTGGAATTTTGGGAGAAATATAGCAAATAATGACTGATTACAATCATTTATCAGATTTATATCATTATGCAAAAAAAAATCCTGTAAAACAGCATAGTGAAGAATTTACTTTTTTTGAGATACTTGGCAATGTCAGGGGCCAATCTGTATTAGACCTTGCATGTGGTGATGGCTACTACACCCGAAAAATAAAAATGTGCGGCGCAAACCTTGTGGTCGGAGTGGATATTTCTGAAAAAATGATTGCCAGAGCCAAAAAAATAGAAAAAACAACATGTTACAACATTGATTACCGGGTTTTTGATGCCTGTCAGTCAAACACAATAGGGCAGTTTGATACTGTAACATCTGTCTATTTATTTCCCTATGCGCGAACGTTATCAATGCTGAAACAAATGTGTAACACAATGGTGCGTAATTTAAAGCCTGGCGGAAAAATGATATCTGTTACGCTCAGTCCTTTTATTTCTATTGATACCTTGCATGCCCAGATTCATTATGATGTTGAAATGATAACCAAAGATGAATTAACAGATGGCGCAATTATCCAAATTACGATCCATTCACCCCAAGGCGGCATCTGTTTTGAAAATACATATTGGTCCCAGCAAACATATGAACATGCGCTTCGAGAAGCAGGGTTTAAAACCATTGTCTGGCATGAACCACAAATTTCTGAAAATGGTATTCAACAACATGGCACAAATTACTGGCATAATCATATTTTATGGCCGGGTTTTTCTGTTTTGGATTGTTGTTTGTAATTTATATCATTGAACATTAAATTAGAGAACGATATGACACAGCATATTTTTTTAACCGGTTTTATGGGGTCAGGTAAAACCACAGTTGGGAAACATCTGGCGAAAGAATTGTCCCTTCCATTTGTGGATATGGACGATGTATTGGTTCATCAGTTTGGGATGTCAATTGCTGATGTTTTTCAAAAATTGGGAGAGCCAGCCTTTCGTGAAGCTGAAACGCATTTGATTGATTCATTCTCTGATCAACAGTCATCAGTTGTTGGCACCGGAGGCGGTGTACCAGTTTTTTCGAAAAATAGATCTTTAATGCGCAAATCTGGTTGTATTATCTATCTGGATATTCATATTGCTGATACCAAAAAGCGTATGACGCATGAAGATATCCAAAAAAGACCTTTGTGGAAAAATGAAAGTGATGTTTTTGCGTTGTTTGAACAGAGAAAAGAGGCTTACGCGGATCATGATTTCAAAGTTAATGTTTCAAACCGATCTCCTGAGGTGATTGTACAAACAATACTACAATATCTTAGGAATACTCGAAAAATAAGTTCC